>Ga0315330_10000008_pt1 | contig 102883 bp, 118 predicted proteins | sample M140m34915metaG_FD_203453 | JGI IMG/M metagenome (GOLD analysis project Ga0315330, IMG submission 203453) | Ammonia-oxidizing marine archaeal communities from Monterey Bay, California, United States - M1 40m 34915 | ecosystem: Environmental > Aquatic > Marine > Intertidal zone | place: USA...
CTCCATGATATCCAATATTTAATTTTGCTTTTGACAAAACACTTTCGTTTTTCTCCTTGAGTTTTAGCTCGCGGATTAAACTCTGCGTATAACAGTAGTTTTAAAATTCTAAATTGTCAACCCCCCATTATTTTTTTGCAAGCAATTATTTTTTCTCAAAATTTTACAGCTAAGTTTAGAACTAAAGTTTTGTCTTATGAACTTTTTTCTGTATCATCTTTAGTATATAGAAAGTTAAGTTTAAAAATTAAGAATAGCTGCCAGTGATACAGAAGTCTGTGAATAATAAAGAGAAAGTGTTGGTCGTTGATGATGAAGCAAGTATTCGTAGAATACTCGACACTAGATTATCTATGATTGGTTATGCTGTTATAACAGCATCTGATGGTGAGGAAGCTCTTTCCCTTTTTAGACAAGAGATCCCAAATCTAGTAATTCTCGATGTTATGATGCCAAAGCTAGATGGATATGGCGTTTGTCAGGAAATACGAAAAACTTCAGATGTTCCAATTATTATGCTGACAGCTTTGGGTGACGTTGCTGATCGGATAACAGGATTGGAGTTGGGGGCTGATGATTATGTTATCAAACCTTTTTCCCCCAAAGAGTTAGAAGCAAGAATTAGAGCAGTATTAAGAAGATCAGATAAAGTACAGCTATCTTCTACGAATGCTAATCCAGGAATTGTACAGTTTAATTTTTTAAAGATAGATTTTAATAGAAGGCAGGTTTATAAATCTGATGAAAGAATACGGTTAACAGGAATGGAGTTCAGTCTTCTTGAGTTATTGATAGGTAAATCTGGACAAGCCTTTTCCAGGGCAGAAATACTGCAAGAGGTTTGGGGGTATACACCTGAAAGGCATGTAGATACAAGGGTTGTGGATGTCCATATATCTAGACTTCGAGCTAAATTGGAAATTGATCCATCTAATCCTGACTTAATCCTCACTGCAAGAGGGACAGGCTACCTCTTCCAGAGAATTGTCTCATCGAATAACGTTATATGATGTTTTATTGCTAAAAGTTAATAAAAAAAGTGAAGGTTATTGTTTTTTTACAATTTTACTTATAATGTTAGATGGAAATTGTAAAGGTAAGTAGATTTTCTGTCATTAAACCTATAAAGACAGTGACAATGATACTTAATATTTAAAAAGCTTTGGAGAATTAATTTATGACCATAGCAATTGGACAAGAAGAGGGACGTGGTTGGTTCGACCTAATGGATGACTGGTTAAAGAGAGACCGATTTGTATTTATCGGTTGGTCAGGTCTTCTATTATTCCCTACATCATACCTAGCAGTAGGTGGGTGGTTTACTGGTACAACATTCGTTACATCTTGGTATACTCATGGTTTAGCAAGTTCTTACCTTGAGGGATGTAACTTCTTTACTGCTGCTGTTTCAACTCCAGCAAACAGTATGGGACATTCTCTATTACTACTTTGGGGACCTGAAGCACAAGGTGACTTCACTCGTTGGTGTCAGATTGGTGGACTTTGGGCATTCTGTGCTCTACATGGTTCTTTCGGTTTAATTGGTTTCTGTCTAAGACAGTTCGAAATCGCAAGACTTGTAGGTATTAGACCATACAATGCTATCGCATTCTCTGGTCCGATCGCAGTTTTCGTATCAGTTTTCTTATTATACCCTTTAGGGCAAGCAAGCTGGTTCTTCGCGCCTAGTTTAGGTGTTGCTGCTATCTTTAGATTCCTTCTATTCATCCAAGGTTTCCATAACTTCACACTTAACCCATTCCACATGATGGGTGTTGCTGGAATTCTTGGTGCAGCACTACTTTGTGCTATTCACGGTGCAACAGTACAAAACACGATCTTTGAAGATGGTGATGCTGCTAACACATTCAGAGCTTTCACTCCTACACAGGCTGAGGAAACTTACTCAATGGTTACAGCTAACAGATTCTGGTCACAAATTTTTGGTGTAGCTTTCTCTAACAAGCGTTGGCTTCACTTCTTCATGCTGTTCGTTCCACTAGCTGGACTATGGACTAGTGCAATCGGAATTGTTGGTCTTGCACTAAACTTACGTGCATATGACTTCGTTTCACAAGAGCTTAGAGCTGCAGAAGACCCTGAGTTTGAAACATTCTATACTAAGAATATCCTTCTAAATGAAGGTATCCGTTCTTGGATGGCTGCTCAAGACCAGCCGCATGAAAACTTTATATTCCCTGAGGAGGTTTTACCACGTGGAAACGCCCTTTAATTCTAGTGTAGGTATAGCCGGTAGAGATATTGAGTCTACAGGTTTCGCATGGTGGTCAGGTAACTCTAGACTAATCAACGTATCAGGTAAGTTACTTGGTGCTCACGTTGCTCATGCTGGTTTAATGGTATTCTGGTGTGGTGCTATGACTTTATTTGAAGTTGCCCACTACATTCCTGAAAAGCCATTATACGAACAAGGTTTAATTCTATTACCTCACCTAGCAGTTCTAGGTTGGGGTGTAGGTCCAGGTGGTGAGATCATCGATGTATACCCATACTTTGTAGTTGGTGTACTTCATATTATCTCATCTGCTGTTCTAGGTTTTGGTGGTGTATATCACTCACTAATCGGACCAGATACTCTAGAAGAGTCATTCCCAGCTTTTGGTTATGATTGGAGAGACAAGAACAAAATCACTACTATTCTAGGTATCCACTTAGTAATACTAGGATTTGGAGCACTACTACTGGTTGTTAAAGCTATGTACATTGGTGGTGTTTACGACACATGGGCTCCAGGTGGAGGTGACGTAAGAATTATTGATAATCCAACTTTAAACCCAGGAGTTATTTTCGGTTATGTTCTAAAATCACCTTGGGGTGGTGACGGATGGATTGTTAGTGTTAACAACATGGAAGACATCATTGGTGGACATATCTGGATAGGATTTACTTGTATCGTTGGTGGATTCTGGCATATTCTTACTAAGCCATTTGCTTGGGCAAGACGTGCTTATGTATGGTCTGGTGAAGCATACCTTTCTTACAGTCTAGTTGCTGTAAGTTTAATGGCATTCATTGCTAGTCAATATTCATGGTACAACAACACAGCTTACCCAAGTGAATTCTATGGTCCTACTGGTCCTGAAGCATCTCAATCTCAAGCGTTTACTTTCCTAGTGAGAGACCAACGTCTAGGAGCTAGCGTTGCTTCAGCTCAAGGTCCTACTGGTTTAGGTAAGTATCTAATGAGATCACCAAGTGGTGAAATTATCTTAGGTGGTGAAACTCAAAGATTCTGGGATCTAAGAGCTCCTTGGATCGAGCCTCTAAGAGGACCTAACGGTCTTGATCTAAACAAAATCAAGAATGATATTCAACCTTGGCAAGAGCGAAGAGCTGCTGAGTACATGACTCACGCACCTCTAGGTTCACTTAACTCTGTAGGTGGAGTTGCTACAGAAATTAACTCTGTTAACTATGTATCTCCTCGTAGCTGGTTATGCTGTTCTCATTTCTTCCTAGGATTTGCATTCTACATTGGTCACCTTTGGCATGCTGGTAGAGCAAGAGCTGCTGCTGCTGGTTTCGAAAAGGGAATCAACCGTGAGAATGAGCCAGTTCTATCATTAAGACCAATAGACTAAGTCTTTGTCCTTTATTGATTTAACTTAAAATGTAAAAACAGGAATGCTTAAGAAAGCATTCCTGTTTTTATATTCCACAGCATTCATTCTGATTATTTAGATAAATAAACGGAAGATACCATTTTTTATTTGAATTCTATTCTCTCTGTTATCTATGTGGATAAATTGAGCTTATCATTTTTCCAAAGTAATTAGTTTTATTCTTCGTTCTACCATTCACTTTTCACTAAAAAAAAATTACAATGTGTTTCCATCGAGAGAAAAGCATAGTTAATTTTATCTTTTTTTTGATATAAATTGGTATCATTGCACATGTAAACATCATTTTATACTGTCTTTTAATTTTATAAGTTAGTAGATCTTCCTAATTATGACTAATTCGCTGACTTTATTATTCTCTTCGTTTCTAGGATTCTTACAAATCTATTTAATATTATTATTAATTAGAGTTTCCTTAACTTGGTTTCCTAATGTTAATTGGTATGGACAGCCTTTTTACTCTTTGAGTCGATTAACTGATCCGTATTTGAAAATATTTAGAGGTATTGTTCCCCCACTAATTGGTATAGATATTTCTCCCATTCTTGGTTTTGTACTGTTACAATGTATTATGCAAATAGCCAACAATGTAGGTTTAACCTCAGGTTAATTTCTTACTGTTGTTATTTGATTTCAGGAGCCTCATTATTTTTACAAAAAGAAAAAAAATAAATAAAAAATATCATCATGCTAAAACTAAGACTGAAAAAGTGTGGTAGGAAAGGGCAAGCAAGCTATCGTATAGTAGCTATGCCTAGTGCAACAAAAAGAGACGGCAAAGCTGTCGAAGAACTGGGTTTTTACAATCCACATAGCAATGAAGCTAATATAAATGTGGTTAGAGTTAAGGCAAGATTAGCCCAAGGCGCTCAACCTACAGAAACTGTAAAGAATTTATTAAAAAAAGCTGCAATAGTTGCAAATTAATAAATAAATAATAAAAAAAATATTTTGGAGAAGGAAATTGCCTAAATTTACGTTAAAAGTACTATGGTTAGACAATAATGTTGCTTTAGCTGTAGATCAAGTTGTTGGTAATGGGACTAGTCCATTAACGTGTTACTTTTTTTGGCCTCGTAACGATGCATGGGAGCAGATAAAAGCTGAACTTGAAGCTAAACCTTGGATCTCAGAGAGAGACAGAGTTGACCTGCTAAATAAAGCTACCGAGATAATTAACTACTGGCAAGAACAAGGAAAACAGGATTCTTTCAAAGAAGTGCAATCAAAGTTTCCAGATTTTATTTTTGTTGGTAATAATTAAAACAAATAATATTAAGATTACTACTCAAAAAGTAATCTTAATACCTTTATTTTAATCAGTAAATATTTTTTTATTTGAAGACAATATAATGTTGAACCATAGAACAGACAAAATGGATTGTGGCGTAAACTCTCAAAGACTTAATAACCGTTTCCTATATTTTTCGGCCTTCAAATTGCCAATGAGTTGTTCGTATTCTGACAGAGCTTTAGTCAATTATTTTAATATTCTCGTTTACAGAGCTGGAAATGAGGAGATAAAAAATACTAGGTTTTTAGACGACTCCGGATATATAACTATTGTTCATCATTTAGTAATAAACAAGATATTTAAATTTTATTTATAGCAATGTACATATTGAAGGGAAGAAATGTCAGACTTCAGTCATTAATTATTTTTATTAAATTAGTTCTGTGTTATTTAGTTTTCTCAAGTTGGCCTAGCTACAAAGTACAGTTAAATAAAAAACAAATTGTAATTCCTGAAATTCCAATTAAAATCCACAGTAATGCCACAAGTATTAACAATCTGGAAAAAAAATTAGTCCTAGATCTATCAAAAAATGATGCGTTAAATTTAATGGCTAAAGATTTATCAGTTAATGTAAGTCTAGATGTAGAAGGAAAGATTATTGGATATAGACCTTTTGTTTCTAGCATGCCTAGTTACTGGAATTCAGAAGTAACTAAAAAAATTGTAGCTAAAAACAATTCTTTCTCTCTGTCTTATAAAAAAGACCAAATTATTAGCTTTGAAATATCTTCTATCTAAGCTAATAATTTGATTTTTTTACTTATTCTGATTCTTGGTCATCCACTACAATACATTCCGTAGTTAAAATCATACCTGCAATAGAACTGGCATTTTGTAATCCCGATCTTGTCACCTTCGCAGGGTCTATGATTCCTGCTTCATACATATCACATAGTTCGCCTACCGAAGCATTATAACCAATACTAAAATCACTGTTTTTTATAGTTTCAACAATGATGGCAGATGATTTACCTGTATTTTCTATAATCCTTTTTATAGGGCTTATCATTGCTCTCTCTACAATTAATGCCCCCACTAGCTCATCCCCTTCTAAGTTATCTTCAGCCCACTCCTCTAAATCTAGTGACAAGTGAGATAATGTTGAACCTCCACCAGGCACAATACCTTCTTCAACTGCAGCTTTAGTTGCATTAATGGCATCTTCCAGACGTAGTTTTCTATCTCGCATTTCTGTTTCTGTTGCTGCTCCAACTTTAATAATTGCGACACCACCTGCCAGTTTGGCTAGTCTTTCTTGTAGTTTTTCTCTTTCATAAGATGAGTCACTAGATTCTATCTGTCTTCTTATTTGCTCACATCTTGACTTTACTTCCTTCTCATTTCCTTCTGCAATAATGGTCGTGTTTTCTTTTGTAATAGTAACCCTTCTAGCTTGGCCTAACATATCTAATTGTACTGAATCTAAACTAAATCCAGCATCTTCCGATATTACTTGTCCACCCGTAAGGACTGCTATATCTTCTAGCATAGATTTCCTTCTATCACCGAATCCTGGAGCTCTTACTGCAGCTACATTGACAATTCCTCTAAGTTTATTTACAACTAGAGTTGCTAGTGCTTCTTTTTCAAAATCATCAGCCACAATTAATAATGCTCTCGATGTTTTTGCAACAAGCTCTAATATTGGGACAAGTTCTTGTTGAACTAAACTTATCTTTTTATCAGTTATTAATATATAAGGATTTTCTTGTATAATTTCCATTCTGTCTGTATCAGTCACAAAATAAGGTGATACAAATCCTTTCTCAAAACACATTCCCTCTGTTATCTCTAACTCAGTAACAGTTGATTTTCCTTCTTCTAGTGATATGACCCCTTCTCGTCCTACTTTATCAATAGCGTCTGCTATCATCTGGCCTGTTTCTTCATCATTACCAGCCGAAATGGACGCTACTTGCGTAATAGACTTCGTATCTTCCACAGGTCTCGAATACTCTGCTATTTGAGTTACAACAAACTGAGTCCCTTTTTCTATTCCTCGTTTAATTGCTATAGGGTTAGCACCTGCTGCAACATTTTTCATTCCTTGTTTTACCATTGCATGCGCTAACACAGTTGCTGTGGTAGTACCATCACCGGCTACATCGTTTGTTTTAGATGCAGCTTGTCTAATCAGCGCAACACCGGTGTTTTCTATATGATCTTCTAACTCTATTTCTTTTGCTATTGTTACTCCATCATTAACAATCTGAGGTGCTCCATATTGCCTCTCTAGTACCACATTTCTTCCTTTAGGGCCTAAGGTAACAGAAACTGCTTCAGCTAAAATATCCATTCCTCTTTCTAAAGCTCTTCTTGCATCTTCTTGATAAAGTATAATTTTACTCATAATATTTTTTCTTAAAGAAATTTTGGTGTTTATCTAGTAAGTCAGAATCTAAAATAAAAAAGTAAAAACTCTAAAATTGTAAGATTATTATAATATATCGAAATTTGAACAATGGAACAAAAAAAAATAAGTTATCTTCGTAACAGACCACTTCATTCTAAATACCGTCCTAACAATTTCAGCAATGTTTTAGGTCAAGAGCACTTAGTCTCTTATTTTAAAAGATCAATTTTAAATAAAAAGATTGCTTTTTCCTACTTATTTGTAGGTAAACACGGAGTTGGAAAAACTACAATGTCCAGAATTGTCGCCAAGGCGCTAAATTGTAGTTCCATGCATAAGTACAAACTTAATGAACCTTGTAATGAGTGCTTAAGTTGCCTAAATGTTGATTTAGGACAATCATTTGATGTACACGAGATTAATGCTGCCATGAACACAGGTATAGACAATATTAGAGAATTGATTGAAAAGACACATTTGTCACCTGTGAATAGTTTATATAAGGTGTGTATTATTGATGAAATCCATATGCTAAGTCTTAATGCTTTTAACGCATTATTAAAAATTCTTGAAGAACCACCAAAAAATGTATTGTTTATTTTAATCACAACAAATATAAAAAAAATTCCTGGTACCATTGTTTCAAGGTCTCAAAAATTATGTTTTCTTCCAATTTCTAGTAAGGACCTGGCTATATCTGTAAGTAAAATTGTCTGGTTGGAAAAAGGCAGCATAACGAATAAAGCTTTATTACACATTTTAGATAGCTCCGAAGGAAGTTTTAGAGATGCTATAAATATCATTGATATGTTACTTACTCAAAATAGTAAAATTAATCAAAGTGCATGCTCCTTTTTGCTAACTGACATGCCGAACTCAATACCGCATTTATTGTTACAACATCTACTTTCAAAAAACATTATAAGAATTGTCCACATAATTAACTATGTAGAAGAAAGACAATGGTCTGAAACCAATTTAATCAAGCACATGAAAAAGATATTAAAAGAAAAAATTGTTGATGGTAGTACTCATCTCACAACTAACAAATATCTTGTTTTTATATGGCAAATATTACTAAAGTATGATTCCGAGTTTTTTTTACAAGAAAGATTGTCTCTTTTTATTTCTGAATTAATTCTTTTGTTTTCAAGAACGGACTCTTTTTCATCAATAAACTCAATAAACAATAAAAAAACAATACCTCATGTTTTAAAAATACAAGCTGTCCAGATATATTAAAAAAGTTTTTAAGAGATTGATAATCTCAATCAAACTATGTTATTGTTAGTTATATCATAGTTCAGTGCTTGTAGCTCAGTGGACTAGAGCACGTGGCTACGAACCACGGTGTCGGGGGTTCGAATCCCTCCTTGCACAAGATTTTTTATTATCGAGAATGTCTAAAAAACTTGACATAATACTTAGTAATTGGACTATAATATTTTTACAATGGGGCGTCGCCAAGTGGTAAGGCAGCGGACTTTGACTCCGCTATTCGTAGGTTCGAATCCTGCCGCCCCAGTTAACAGATTCATAGATACCATGATATGATGCTATCATCTGTAATTATATTTACATTGTCTTTTTAATTACAAAGAAGAATAAACAACAAAAAAATGGCAGTAATTCAATTCATACAAGGTATAAATGAGGATGTTATTCCTGATGTTCGATTAACAAGGTCACGCGATGGTAGTACTGGTACAGCGACTTTTCGTTTTGCTAATCCTAAAGTTTTAGAAGCTCAAACTACCAATAAAGGAACTATCACAGGAATGTATCTGGTAGATGAGGAAGGAGAGTTAGTGACGAGAGATGTTAATGCTAGATTTGTAAACGGTAAACCACAAGGTATTGAAGCTGTCTACATCATGCAAAGTAAAGAAGACTGGGACAGATTCATGAGGTTCATGGAAAGATATTCTGAAGACAACGGTTTAACTTTCACGAAAGCTAACCCAATGTAAATACCTTATTACACTAAATATTTTGGCATCAGATAGATTCTAGTTAATAAATTAAATAATAGAATTTTTTTCCGATGCCAAAGATTACTTTGTCTTTTCACTTGTTTATGTTATTATATTTATGTCAAAGGCGGGTATGGCCAAGTGGTTAAGGCAGTGGGTTGTGGTTCCATTATTCGCGGGTTCGATTCCCGTTACTCGCCCTTTTGTACTAAGTGTTTATAATTAGCTAGTTTAACTCTATTGGATACACACGTTTTATCTAGTAGTCTGGTTATATAATTTTCAACATTTCGCACACTAATATTAAAGTTATGAGCAATCTCCTTGTTACTTAATCCTCTGCTCACAGCTAAAAGAATATTAATCTCACGTGTTGTAAAATTTAAGTTCCTATTATAGTGGCCAAAATTATAAATTTGAGTTCTCAGACTTTGGATCTCATTTTTTATATTTACAATATTTCTGATATTTTTTTTGTCTAGGAGTACGTTATCAATGATTGCGACTAACTCTTCAGGGTCAAATGGCTTTGCCAGATATGCTTTACATCCTATCTTGTATCCTTTAATCCTATCTTCTGTCATTCCTTTTGCTGTCAGAAAAATAAATGGAATATGTCCAAGTGCCGGGTTCTTTTTTAAGCAATTTACAAATTCGTATCCGCTTGTTTCAGACATTAGAATATCAATAATTAGTAAATCAACTTTTTCTTGTCCTAATTTTTCAAATGCTTCTTTTCCAGAACTACAGATAATTACTTTAAACTGCTTTGCCATAAGATACTTTTTTATTGCAATCAGTAGCATGTTTTCGTCATCTATTATCATTATATTAGAGCATTGTCTAGATAGTAGAGTTATGTTCTTCTCTTTTTCTTTCATTATGCGGTTACAGTTTTATCTTTTTCACTTATAATTAAAGGATAATATTACTAAAGACTGTAGTTATATAATTTAAAGTATTTTTTGTCTAATCCAATTTTTTAATCTAGTTTTAATTTTATGGGAAAAGTCTACGATTGGTTTGAGGAACGTTTGGAAATTCAAGCGATTGCTGATGATATTACAAGTAAGTATGTTCCACCTCACGTGAATATATTTTACTGTATTGGTGGAATAACATTCGTTTGTTTCATTATTCAAGTTGCAACTGGTTTTGCGATGACTTTCTATTATCGTCCTACTGTTGCAGAAGCTTTTGCTTCAGTTGAGTACATAATGACAGAAGTGAACTATGGATGGTTGTTTAGATCTATGCATAGATGGGCTGCCAGTATGATGGTTCTAATGATGATATTACATATCTTCCGTGTTTATTTAACAGGTGGATTCAAAAAACCAAGAGAATTAACTTGGGTAACAGGCGTAACCCTGGCTGTTACGACAGTGTCTTTCGGTGTTACAGGTTACTCATTACCTTGGGACCAAGTAGGTTACTGGGCTTGTAAAATTGTAACTGGTGTACCAGAAGCTATCCCTGTAGTGGGTGGCGTATTAGTAGAACTACTAAGAGGAAGTGTAAGTGTAGGACAAGCAACTTTAACAAGATTCTATAGTGCACATACTTTTGTTCTACCTGTTGTTGCAGCAGTTCTTCTACTAACTCATTTCCTTATGATTCGTAAGCAAGGAATTTCTGGTCCTCTATAAAAATTAATCTTATTATTAAGGAGTTATTTAAATGTCTGTATTAAAAAAGCCGGATCTAACAGATCCTAAATTACGTGCTAAATTAGCAAAAGGTATGGGGCACAACTACTATGGTGAGCCAGCATGGCCTAATGACCTTTTATACATCTTCCCTGTTGTTATCTTAGGTACTTTAGCTCTTATCGTAGGTATCGCAGTTCTATCTCCTTCTCCTCTAGGTGAAAAGGCTGATCCATTTGCTACACCTCTAGAAATCTTACCGGAATGGTACTTCTTCCCAACGTTTAACTTATTAAGAGTTATTCCTAACAAACTACTAGGTGTTCTATCAATGGCATCTGTTCCTGTAGGTTTAATAACTGTACCTTTTATTGAAAGTGTTAACAAGTTCCAAAACCCTTTCAGACGTCCTATAGCGATGACAATTTTCGTATTCAGCGTTTTTGTTGCTATTTGGCTTGGTATTGGTGCTTGTGTACCTATTAACCAAGCTTTAACTTTAGGTTTCTTCTAATTAATAAAAATTAAAATAATATTCAATAAATAATAATGGCATGAGAGATAAAATATAAAGTCTTATCTCTCATGCCATTATTATTTATTGAATATTATTTTAATTACTTAACAGCACACTTAGCTCCAGCTGCTTCAAGATCCTTCTTTGCTTCTTCTGCAGCATCTTTACCTACAGCTTCTTTTATTGTCTTCGGTGCAGACTCAACTAGTTCTTTAGCTTCTTTTAATCCTAGTCCAGTAATTGTTCTTACAACTTTAAGGACAGCAATCTTTTTGTCTGCTGGTACTTCTTCTAAAACTAGGTCAAATTCTGTCTTTTCTTCTTCAGCTTCACCGCCCCCAGCAGCACCAGGTGCCATAACCATACCAACACCACCAACTGGTGCTGCTGCGCTTACATCAAATGTTTCTTCTATTTGTTTTACTAAGTCAGCGGCCTCTAATAAAGTAAGAGACTTTAATTGTTCAATAATTTCTTCAACTTTACTCATGTTTTTTCTTATATTATGTTAATACTTCTTTATCAAGTGAGTCTTATAAATTTAAGAGAATACCTTGTCTCTAAAATCACTAATGTCCAATTGTATAGATGGCCCCATAGTACTACAGATGTAGAAGCTTCTCCAGTATTTTCCTTTCACACCAGAAGGTCTATTTTTATCAATTGATTCTTGAATGGCTTCAAGGTTTGATAATAAGTCTTCCACTGTGAAGTCTGTCTTTCCAAAAGGCATATGAACTACGCCTGTTTTATCTGCACGATACTCAAGTTTACCTTTCTTGAATTCATTTATAGCGGCTGTTAAATCCGTCGTTACTGTTCCAGACTTAGGCGACGGCATCAGTCCTCTTGGTCCTAAAACTTTACCTAGTTTTGCAATACTTGGCATCAAATCAGGAGTGGCTATTAGCCTATCAAAATCCAGCATTCCTTTCATTATATCTTGAACTAAGTCTTGTCCTCCTGCGATATCTGCACCTGCGTCTAGTGCTTCTTTGATTTTATCTCCTTCCGCTATAACAGCGATACGAACTTTTTTACCAGTCCCTTGTGGTAGAATTATAGTCGTTCTTAGCTGTTGGTCAGCATATTTAGTATCTAATTTTAAGCTGATATGTGCTTCTGCACTTTCATTGAACTTTGCTGTAGCTGTTTCCTTCAGCAGTTGTAAAGCTTCTTTTGCCTTATAACTTCTTAGTTCTACTTTTTCGCGATTTTTTTCCGATCTAGCCGATACTTTTACCATTGTACTTATTAAAATGCTTATCTTTATATTAGTCTGAAATAGTTATTCCCATGTTCTTAGCTGTCCCTTCTATGATCCTCATAGCTGCTTCAACATTACGAGTGTTAAGATCTGGTAATTTCGTCTCCGCTATTTCTTGCAGTTGTTTTTTAGTTATACTTCCCACTTTAACTTTTTGTGGTTCCCCAGATCCTTTTGCGACACCAGCTGCTTTTGATAATAAAACTGAAGCAGGAGGAGTCTTTAAAATGAAAGTGTAACTTTTATCTTCATAAACTGTTATTTCTACAGGTATAATAAAACCAGCCTTATCAGCTGTTTTTGCATTGTATTCTTTACAGAAAGCTACAATATTTACTCCTCTTTGCCCTAGTGCTGGACCAATAGGAGGAGCTGGATTTGCTTTTCCAGCTTCTATTGCTAATTTGATGATACCGATAACTTTTTTGGCCATATTTTTTTTATCTTTTTTTGCACTTGTCAGTAAATAAAAAGTATTTACTCATACTTACTCAAGTATTATACTATGGTTTTTACTTTTGTAGTTCACGCCGCTTTTTTTATTTTATTTATCTGAAATTAATCACGCCCTGAAGGACTTGAACCCTCGACATCAGGTTTTGGAGACCTGCGTTCTACCAACTGAACTAAAAGCGCTACTGTTATTAGTATATATCGATATATACTGTTACGTCAACTTTTTTCTTTCTTTTTAAGGAATATTATTATCTCCTAAATTATGTGTAATCATATAGTTCTAAAACTATAAAGAATGAGGATAAAATTTCTTTTTGAAATAGGACCTTTTATTTCCGTAGAAGACTTAATTGTGAAAAAAATTAATTTTCCCTCTTTTTATTTATTCTTAAATTGCCATTATTTTTTTACTGCTCTCAAAAAATATCTTAAATAACAAAACTTCTTACTAATATGACATCACATTTACCAAACAGTAAGATTGCTGAGAAAGTTATACTATCGCATATTTTGCTTAACAAGCCAAAACTTAATATTATTTTTGATCGAATATCTCCTGATATGTTTTATTCAATTGAATATAAAACAATATATGAGTCAGCTTGTAACTTAAGAAAGAAAGATATTAAAGTCAATTATGATACTGTTCGCAATGATTTAGATTCTTCAGAATACGATTCTAGAACTAATTACAGTCTCATTTTGACTGAATTGATTAATGAATTTGGACTAACCGATGAACTGGAGAGCTATTTAATCTTACTAATTGATAAATATTTAAGAAGAAGCCTTATTTTATCTGTACAGAACGTCTCAAAGTTAGCTTTTGATAATTCTTTATCTTTAGAAACTATTTTTGACCAAGCCGAGCAGTTATTACTTAATGTCACGACAAAGAAGCCGAACTTAGGCCTTTTGCCTGCTTCAGAAGTTTTATTAGAGACTTTTCTTGACTTGGAAAAAAGGTCAAAGAGTGGTCAATCAACAGGGGTTCCATCAGGCTTTTTCGATCTTGATGCATTGACGCAAGGATTTCAAAAATCCGATCTCATCATAATAGCTGGACGACCTTCTATGGGAAAAACAGCATTTGCTTTGAATATTGCTAGAAATGTATCAAGTTTACAGTATCAGCCAGTAGTAGTCTTTAGCTTAGAAATGTCAAGAAATCAAATTGTCTATAGACTCTTATCCAATGAATCTGGTATCACCAACTCTAAGCTTCGTTCAGGGAATTTAAGCAATAATGAGTGGAATTCAATAAGTAAATCTATTGCTTCATTATCTGACCTTAATATTTATCTCGATGATAAATCTGACATAACTATTTCTGATATCCGCTTTAAATTGAACGCTTTACAATCACGTCTTGGTAGTATCGGCTTAGTAGTTATAGATTATTTGCAATTAATTTCCGACTCCCATCTTAAAGACAGTAGAGTTCAAGAACTATCCCGTATAACTCGTAGTTTAAAATTACTGGCTAAAGATTTTAATGTTCCTATTATTGTCTTATCCCAATTAAGTAGAAATGTTGAATCTAGAACTAATAAAAAACCACTACTATCTGACTTGCGTGAGAGTGGTTGTTTTTCTCTTTCAACTAACTTATATACTTCTTTTCAAAGAAATAAGAAAGTCTATCCTACCCAAAATTTAAATAAAAATGATTTTCAGCTCCTTGGTTTAAGGCAAAAAAAGCAATCTCTTTCCCTATCAAAATCAAGGGTTAAGTCTATATTTCCTACTGGCTTTAATTTCACGTATAAGCTTATGATTTTTGGACATCACTTGGTGAAGCTAACTAACAATCATAAAGTGTTAACACAACACGGTTGGAAAAAAGTAAAGTATCTATCTAAATTAGATCTCATTTCTGTTTTAGACAAATACAATTTTATTCATTTCTTAAGAAAAGGTTACCATCTAAATATTTTCTCATTTTTCACTTTTATTCAAATTAGCAATATCGTCCCATTCTGCAAAGAAATTGTATATGATTGTTGGCTTCCTTTAACAAATAGTTTCTTAGGCAATGGTTACATTCTTCACAATTCAATAGAACAAGATGCTGACCTTGTTTTAATGTTATATCGTGAAGACTATTACAGCCAAGATAAGAAGGAAAATAATGACTTAACACATGTAATCATAGCCAAACACCGAAATGGCCCAATAGGAAAAATAAATTTAATATTTGATCCTATAACAGCAAGCTTTAACAATCTCATTAATTGACCGTTTTGAAGAGTCAATATCCGTATTTTTGAAATAGAAAAAATAATTTATTGCCAGGAACCAGGGTTGAACTGGTGACACGTGGATTTTCAATCCACTGCTCTACCAACTGAGCTATCCCGGCATGCTTATAATATAACAGCTTATTTATTATTTGACAACACAAAAATAACTTCCATTTTAATCTTAGTCAAAATGGAAGTTATTTTTGTGTTTTTTAGCTTTGTGCTAACTCTAATTTATCACCTAATAGAACTTGCACTGTTCCTTCATCATCTACGTCAACGACAGCAGTATCACCTTCCTTAATTTTCTCAGAAAGGAATTCTTCTGAAAGCGTATCTTCCAGTAATCTCATAACAGCTCTTCTTAAAGGACGAGCGCCATATATAGGATTATATCCTTCGTCAATAAGATGAGTTTTGAATCTCGCTGTTACTTCTAGTTGTATTCCTTTTTCTGAAATCCGAGTAAATACCTCTTTCAGCATAATCTCAGCGATTTCCCCAACTTCATCTTTTGTTAGCTGTCTAAATACAATAATTTCATCAAGTCTGTTCAAGAACTCAGGACGGAAATATTGTTTTAACTCTTCATTTACCAGGCCTCTAATTCTGTTATATTGTGAATCTCCTGGATCATCTGATAGTTCAAATCCTAATCCTCCGCCACCTTTTTCAATAACTTTTGATCCAACGTTTGATGTTAGAATTAAAAGTGTATTTTTAAAGTCAACGATTCTTCCTTTGGAATCTGTTAATCTACCATCTTCTAAAATTTGAAGCAGTAGATTAAAAACATCAGGGTGTCCTTTCTCAATCTCGTCAAATAGTACTACAGTATAAGGTCTTCTTCTTACAGCCTCTGTCAGCTGACCACCTTCGTTATAGCCAACATATCCAGGAGGAGAACCAATTAACTTAGATACTGTATGACGTTCCATATATTCGGACATGTCTAGTCTGACCATTGACTCTTCTGAACCAAAGAAATATGAAGCTAGTGCTTTCGTCAATTCTGTTTTTCCTACTCCTGTAGGTCCTGAGAAAATAAAGCTTGCGATAGGTCTATTAGGGTTTTTCAGTCCAACCCTAGCTCTTCTTATTGCCTTCGATACAGCCACAACAGCTTCATCTTGACCTATAATTCTACCATGGAGTGTTGACTCCATTTGTAATAACTTTTCAGATTCACTTCTAGTCATCTTGTTTACAGGAATCCCAGTCCAAGCCGCTACAATTTGAGCAATATCTTCTTCTGTTACAATTGATACTTCTTTAGCAGTATCTTCTTCTCCCTTTTTACTCTGCGCTATAGCAGCAATTTGGGCCTTTATTTCCATTTCTCTGTCTCTTAATTGACCAGCTGTTTCAAAGTCTTGTCCTCTGACAGCTTCATCTTTTTGCTTTAGCACTTCTCTTAGTTCTTTGTCTAATTCCCTTGCTGCAGGTGGAAGTTGAGAATTCATAAGTCTTACTCGAGACCCAGCCTCATCTATAAGGTCGATTGCTTTATCTGGAAGGAATCGATCTGCTATATATTGGTCAGCAAATTTTGCTGCAGCACTAAGAGCCTCATCCGATATAACAAGTTTATGATGCTTTTCGTATCTATCGCGTAAACCATATAGTATCTCAATCGTTTCTTCGACACTAGGTTCACCTACCATCACAGGTTGGAATCGTCTTTCTAAAGCCGAATCTTTTTCAATGTGCTTCCTATATTCTTCTAGTGTTGTTGCCCCAATACATTGCATTTCTCCTCTTGCAAGTGCTGGTTTCAAGATATTCGCTGCGTCGATTGCCCCCTCTGCAGCACCCGCACCTATTAATGTGTGCACTTCATCTATTATAAGAATCACGTTATTAGCAACTCTAATCTCATCAATGATTTTCTTCAACCTTTCCTCAAACTCACCACGATACTTAGTTCCCGCCACTAATAATCCGATATCAAGTGTAACAACTCTTTTATCTTCTAGAATGTCAGGCACGTCTCTGTTAATAATTCTTTGAGCTAGTCCTTCCGCAATTGCAGTTTTTCCGACTCCTGGCTCACCTATAAGAATAGGATTGTTTTTTGTTCTACGCCCCAGTATTTGGATAACCCTTTCAATTTCTTTTGATCTACCAATTACAGGATCTAATTTTCCTTCAGCAGCTTTTTGTGTCAGGTTACTACCAAATTCTTCTAAAGTTGGAGTTTTACCTTTGTTTTGACCACTTCCAGTACTAACTTCCGCAGTATCTCCAAGTAGTCTAATTACTTGAGTTCTAACCTTTGAAAGATCAAGAGCCAGATTTTCTAATACTCTTGCAGCAACACCTTCACCTTCACGGATTAGACCAAGTAATAAGTGTTCAGTACCAATATAGTTATGTCCTAATTGTCGAGCTTCTTCCAAAGACAATTCAAGTACTTTCTTTGCTCTTGGAGTAAATGGAATTTCTACTGCAACAAACCCTGACCCTCTACCAATAATCTTTTCTACCTCAACTCGGGCATCTTTTAAATTAACACCCATTGATTTCAGAACTTTAGCTGCTATGCCGGTTCCTTCTCCTATTAAACCTAAAAGTATTTGCTCTGTGCCAACAAAGTTATGGCCTAAGCGTCTAGCCTCTTCTTGAGCTAGCATAATAACTTTTATCGCTTTTTCCGTAAAACGTTCAAACATAAATGTATGGCTTGATATATTTCCATTACCTTTGATAAGCATATTGTATTCTTATTTTTTACTCCCTGTAATTGTATTAAGAGTCAATTAGTATATTTATTAATATAAGAAAAAAATATTAAATATACTATATCAATAAAATGCACTAATATATTTTTACACTAATGTATGGTATTCAATACGGAAAAAAATTATGAATTTAACAGTATCCACTAATCCCTCTTGTATAAAGGACTTAGAGAGCACTTACTTTAACTCTAATGTTCCTAAGATTAAAGTAGGTGATAGCGTAAAGATTGGCGTATCTATCGCAGAGGGAAATAAGGAAAGAATCCAATTTTCTGAAGGAGTTGTAATCGCGAAAAGTAATGCAGGATTAAATACTACAATTACTACCAGAAGAGTGATGCAAGGAATTGGTATAGAAAGAGTTTACTTAGTTCATTCACCGAAATTAAAAACAATAGAAGTTTTACGTTCTTCTAAAATTAGAAGAGCCAAATTATACTATCTACGTAAGAGATCAGGTAAAGCAACTCGTTTAAAGCAAAGTTTTAAATAAATAGGTGTACCACTTCAGGAAAAATAGTGATCAACTGTTGACGACTGTTAATCACTATTGACACTTTCAAAGCAAAGTATTGTCTTTTTTATTCTTCTGTGGTAGCTTGTTTTATAGATAAAAGGGTCGATGCCCGAGTGGTTAAAGGGGGCGGACTGTAAATCCGTTGGCTACGCCTACGTTGGTTCAAATCCAACTCGGCCCATATTTTATTTATATTATTTTTTTTAAACCCCCATCATTTGTGAGTTACTCTTTCCAGGTGCAACCATAGGATAGCAATTTTCATCGGAAACAACTCTGATGTCAACTAGAATTGGTCCATCATATTCTATTATTTCCTTTACATTTTCATTTAATTCTTGTCGGTTACTGATTGTCATAGCGCGTATTCCATAAGCTTCTGCAACCTTGACAAAGTTAGGTGCCCCTTTCTCCATATTAGAGTGAGAATATCTTTCGCCATAGAAAGCCTGTTGCCATTGTCTCACCATTCCCTGCCATTTATTATTTATCACAATAATTTTGATTGGCAACCCATATTGGGCAACCGTTCCTAATTCTTGGATATTCATTTGGAAGCTAGCGTCCCCTGAAATGCAAATAACTTGTTCGTTAGGGTATGCTATCTGTGCTCCTATTGCAGCGGGTAAACCATACCCCATAGTTCCTAACCCTGCACTTGTCAGCCATTTTCTTTGGCTAATTTTGACAAACTGAGCGGCCCACATTTGATGCTGTCCAACATCTGTTGAAAAATAAGCATTGGTTGCATTATTACTAATTTGTGATATAACTTCTTGCGGAGATAAATTGCTAGCATTTTTAGGAACTAACAGCGGATATTCATCTCTCCATCTGTTTAATCTATTTCTCCATGACTGCACTTGCTCAATGTCTATATTTTCTTCTTTCTTCAGTACTTCAAGTAAGTCCTGAATAAATTCTTTAACATCACCCACAATACCAACTTGTGGCGTACGATTCTTACCAACTTCTGCAGGATCTATATCTACATGTATAACTTGAGCATGGCATGCAAATTCATCCAATTTACCTGTGACTCTATCATCAAACCTTGCACCTAGGGCGATCAGCAAATCACATTCACTTACAGCATAATTAGCATAAACTGTTCCGTGCATACCTAACATTCCTAAGGACAGAGGGTGATTTTCATCAATAATCCCTTTACCCATCAATGTAGTTGCAATAGGTATTTCTAGATAGTTAACGAGCTCTGTTATTTCTCTGTATGCTTCAGAAATAATTGCCCCTCCTCCCACATACAGCAATGGTTGACTGGATTGACGAATCAGATTCGCTGCCTGCTTAACTCTCTTTGAATCGTATTTGACTATAGGCGGGCACCCTGGCAATTTCACATCACCTGGATTTACAGGAATATATTCGAATTTTTCAAGTCCGACATCTTTTGGTATATCAACTAAAACGGGTCCTGGTCTACCATATTTGGCAATGAAAAAGGCAGCAGCTATAGTTTTTGCCATGTCTGCTGTGTTTCTCACGACATAGGAGTGTTTGATTATCGGTAACGTTACCCCGAAAATGTCAACTTCCTGGAATGCATCCGTACCTATAAAAGATCGTCCAACTTGTCCTGTAATGCAAACCATTGGTACTGAATCCATGTGTGCTGTAGCAATACCAGTAACTAAATTTGTTGCACCTGGTCCTGATGTTGCAAAACATACTCCAACAGCCCCTGTCGCCCTTGAGTAAGCGTCACTTGCATGTGCAGCACCTTGTTCATGTCGCACTAAAATATGCTCGATAAAGCCTTCTTGCTCCCATGCATACAGTTCATCATAAATCGGCAATATTGCACCACCTGGATAACCGAAGATATGTTTAACCTCATGACGAACTAAGCTATCGATTAAAGCAAATGCTCCTGTTGTATCCCTTTTTATTAAATTGTTTGAAAGCATTACGATTTTATTATTTTGAATAGTATTGATTAGACTGCGAAAATAAAACTGTTTAAAACTATTATTACTCTAAATCCAACATAGCTTTTAACGTAGTTTGTAAGAGTAAGATTGTACTACCTAGTACAGCAAAAAAAATCACAGTCGTTTGTGGTTTACGTAGTAAATTTAAAGATGGACCAAATATAATAAGCACTAATCCAATAACAGAGGATATGAAAAACCTTGGAAACCGCAAAACATTTTCCCAAAAAGTAGGCATATATTTAATTGTGTAGACTTCGATGAAATACTTAATTTATTATTATTCTACTATTTTTATCTATTATTTTCGATCATTGATCTAATAACAGTAGATAATTATTTAAATAAAATTTTTTTCTTATATTATATTTTCATATTCGGATAAAAAAAATAATTATATTGATTCCACTGTATTTAAGTGATAATATTTACCTATGAAAGGCTTAGTAGCTCAGTGGTTAGAGCAGGGGACTCATAAGCCCAAGGTCGCAGGTTCAAATCCCGCCTGAGCCATAAAGAGATAAAAAAATATTATTTTTCTTCTATTTTGGACAAAATTAATGTAATATTTACATTAGTTGGATCCAAACAGGAGAGGTGGCTGAGCGGTCGAAAGCGTCGGATTGCTAATCCGATGTACGAGTAATTGTACCGAGAGTTCGAATCTCTTCCTCTCCTAATTGTTTTGTTTTCTTGACAAAAGGAAAATTAAACCATATGATTCAATCAAAAGGAAATTGACCATCTGGGGTCGTAGTTCAATTGGTTAGAGCACCGCCCTGTCACGGCGGAAGTTGCGAGTTCGAGTCTCGTCGGTCCCGTTTTTTTTGATTAAAAGGCTCATAAGACTTACCCTTGATAAAAGGTAAGTCTTATGAGCCTTTTTTTTATTCTTAATTAGAACTGAGATTTATAATCTACCTTCTCAGGTAGAGGAGTATACTCTGCAACTATGTTTCTGAATTCTTCACCACTAATTGTTTCTTTTTCTATTAGAATATCAACTAATTGATCAATAACCACACGATTATCTTTGATAATTTGAACAGTCTCATCATGACAATGCTGTATTATCGATCTAATTTGCATGTCGATTCTTGATGCAACGTCCTCTGAGTATTGCGCACTTCCTCCCATTGATCTGCCTAGGAATGGATCTGCCCCTTGGCTTTCTAAGGCTAATGGACCTATGTTTGACATACCAAACCTCGTTACCATCTGTCTAGCCATTGAAGTTACCTGCTGTAGATCGTTTCCTGCTCCAGTAGTTACCTCAGGATATCCAAACACAACTTCCTCGGCAGCTCTTCCACCTAATGCACCCATGATTCTAGCTAAGATTTGTGACCTCGATATTAGAGACTGATCTTCTGAAGGTGTAAACCATGTTAATCCTTTAGCCTGTCCTCTAGGAATCAATGTTACTTTTTGAACTGGATCATGATGCTTCAATAACGTACCGACTATAGCGTGTCCAACTTCGTGGTAAGCTATAAGCCTCTTTGTTTTGCTATCTACTAGTGCAGTGCCTTCCATACCAGCAATAACTCTATCAATGGCTGCGTCAACTTCTGACATTGTTGTAGCATCCTTGCGTCTTCTTGCCGTTAAAATGGCTGATTCATTAAGTAAGTTCGCTAAATCTGCACCTGAGAAACCAGGAGTTCTTTTCGCTATTACTTCTAAGGAAACTTCGTCAGCTAATTTCTTGTTTCTTGCATGAACATTAAGTATATCTAGTCTTCCTTTTACATCCGGTACATCAACAGTTACTTGTCTATCAAATCTTCCAGGACGCAGAAGCGCTGAGTCTAAAACATCTACTCTATTAGTTGCCGCAATAACAATGATTCCTGTATTCCCTTCAAAACCATCCATTTCTGTTAATAGTTGGTTCAGAGTTTGTTCTCTTTCATCATTTCCTCCACCAATTCCTGTCCCCCTCTGACGGCCTACAGCATCAATTTCATCTATGAATATGATACATGGTGAATTTTCTTTGGCCTTCTTGAATAGATCTCTGACTCTTGAAGCTCCAACACCTACAAACATTTCAACGAATTCTGATCCTGAGATACTAAAGAAAGGTACTCCAGCTTCTCCAGCAATTGCTTTAGCAAGTAATGTTTTACCTGTACCAGGAGGGCCAACTAGCATAACACCTTTTGGTATTTTTGCACCAACAGCTGTAAATCTTTCTGGACGTTTCAAGAAAGAAACAACTTCTTCAAATTCTTCTTTGGCTTCGTCAACACCAGCTACATCAACAAATGTTACTCCTGTTTTAGCTTCCATCTGGAATCTTGCTTTTGACTTACCGAAGTTCATAGCTTGTCCAGGGCCTCCTGGCATGTTACCTGACCTTCTAAATAAGAACGCAAGTCCTCCAATAAGTACAATTGGGAATATTAAGTTACCAAGTATTCCCCAACTTGAATTTCCATCAACGTTAGGATGTGCGTCAATATCAACATTGGCTTTCCTTAGTTTAGTGATCAGTTCTGGAGCAGTAGCTGGTAATTCTACTCTTATTCTTTGTATCCTATTTCCTAACTCCGGACCAATAGCTTCTACTATTGCAGTGTGACCATCGTCATATAAATCGACTCTCTTAACCCAACCCATATCTAAGTATTCTAAGAAACGACCATATGTCATTCTTGAGCTAGCAATGTTTTTGCCAAACTCCGCATTGTTTGATCCTAAGAACCCTTGCCATACAAAAAAGATTATAACTAATGCTGGTAAGGACCAAAGCAATATGTTTTTCCAGGATATTTTCATGACTAATTTGTTTGTTTAACTAATTGAGTTATATCTTAGGTTATTTTTTTAAGCTTAATAACTTAGTTTTTTCATTTTCCTTTGTTTTCAAAGCTTTGAGTAATGGTTATTTTTTTTATCTTTCTTCTTTGTGAGAAAATAATCACTCCATGGGTTTGTTTACATATATTCATTATAATCATGTGTTATTTGAAATATTTAGTAAGATCATACCTATCAACAATTTTTTTCATTAAAAATCTTTATTATGGTTAAAAGAGGATCAAAAGTTAGAATTTTACGCAAAGAATCATATTGGTATCAAGACGTTGGTACCGTTGCTACAATTGATACTAGTGGTATTAAGTATCCTGTTGTTGTTCGATTTGAAAAGGTAAGTTACAGTGGTGTAAATACAAATAACTTCTCTTTAGAGGAAGTTGTTGAAGCCAATTAAAAAAATAAAAGTTCTAGACTAATCAATGAATTGAATAGTCTAGAACTTTTTTGTAACCGCATATTGATTATGTTAGCTTCCTAAGCTAGCCCAGTCTACGTCAACATTTTCAATAATTAATGATGAGTTGTAAATTTGTAGAATGATTAGCAGGAAAAGAAAAAACAATAACATTACAAAGCCCATTATAGGTGTTGTACCCCATCCTGGAGCAACTTTTCCGTATTCAGAGTTAAGAGGTCTTAATAGTTCGCCCAATCTTGTTCTTAGTGCCATTGTTATAGTTAGTAACGAATTTTTTTTATTTTTACAAGAGTAATAAAGTATTAGTTAATACCCGGTATTATTTCCTCTCTTAAATTGTGTGTATAACTTCAATTCAGCTTATTTTAAGAAATTGTATTTCCATTTCTTCAATAACCCATATCTTGTTTCTGTATTGCCACACTCTTTATGTAAAAGTTTATATTGCTGCTAAGTTCTTTTTTCCTCAAAGTATTAAGGAGAAAGTAGTCTATTTCCAATATATCATCTTCTTTGAATATTAATCCACAATGTTTACATTTGCCTTTTTGTAAATTTTTCAACTAATACATTCTGCATTACTATACATTTCAATATCTTTATTTTTCCTATTAGCCAATTTAGTCAATGCACAAAGAAACGCCACAGACGGGATTGCTCTTTGTTTCGCATATTTGCCCTAATAAAAATTTAACAGGGACACAGAGTGAGTCATTCTAACCCTTGCTTATCTCCAGAAAAATCATATTTTACATCATCACTTAATAGGAGTCCTTTATTTTTAATTAAATCTAGACTGTTAATTTCTTACGCGTATGTTAAAAAAAAAAAATCACATATATATATTCCTCTTATTTTGGGTTTTCCTAGCCTGTGATCAATTAAATTACCAATAAATAGTTACTCCGTCCTCTCTGAATTTGAGCTATAATGCCAGATATACGTTATTTATGCTGTTATGTTACCTATTATTAACCATATAGATACTACTAATGGCTTGTACACTTATTGATAAAAAATAACTAATTCTAATATTTGTCTTATCATGGAAACCGCAACAGTTCTTATTATTTTCATTGCTAGTTTATTAATCGGTTTAACGGGTTATTCTGTTTACACTGCATTCGGGCCTGGGTCAAAAGAGTTAAGAGATCCTTTTGATGATCACGAGGACTAACAGAAAAAGCAACTGGCAGCATTCTAGAATGCTGCCAGTTGCTTTTTTTGATTTTTCTAATCAAATTAATCGTGCACTATTTACTTCTTTGCAATTCTAGGTGGATCTCTAAAGAACACAGATGCAAATAGTACTGCTAGAGTACCGATAAGTAAGAAAGTATATACAAGTGTTTCCATGACTTCTTAATTATAGATTTTTATATTATTAGTGTGACCTTTTAAAAAAACATTTTTTACAAAATGAATTTCTTTAAACTACACCTTGCTTCTTAGTACTGCTATCACCAAGCTTTTGGAAAGCACCAAATTCTACTTGTTCAGTTACTTCAGCACCAATACCACTGAATACGTCTCTGAATAGAGTTCTAGAACCATGCCATAAGTGACCTAGGAAGAATAATAGAGCAAAGTTAGCGTGTCCGAATGTGTACCAACCACGTGGGCTACTTCTGAATACACCATCAGATTCTAGAGTTGTTCTATCGAATTCCATTACTTCACCTAATTGTGCCTTACGCGCATACTTTTTAACAGTTGGTGCGTCAGAGAAAGATTGTCCATTTAGTTTCCCACCATAGAAGTTAACTGTAACTCCTACTTGCTCAATACTATACTTAGATTCAGCTCTTCTAAATGGAATATCAGCACGAATAATACCATCTTTATCAACTAAGATAACAGGGAAAGTTTCGAAGAATGCTGGCATTCTTCGAACAGTTAGTTCTCTTCCTTCCTTATCTTGGAATACAGGATGTCCTAACCATGCTTCTGCAATTCCATCACCTTTGTTCATAGGTCCCGCACGGAATAAACCACCTTTAGCTGGGTTATTTCCAACGTAATCGTAGAACGCTAGCTTATCAGGAATTCTTGACCATGCCTCAGTAAGTGACAGTCCCTCGTTTAATGAATTTTCAACTCTTCTTTCAATTTCTTGTTGGAAGTATCCACTATCCCATTGGTATCTTGTAGGACCGAAAAGTTCGATAGGTGTTGTAGCACTACCGTACCACATAGTACCTGTCGTAATAAAAGCAGACCAGAAAACAGCTGCAATACTACTAGACAGAACAGTCTCGATGTTACCCATACGAAGTGATCTGTATAATCTTTGTGGTGGACGTACTGCAACGTGGAAAACTCCTGCAATGAATCCAAGAATACCTGCCGCAATATGATGAGAAGCGACACCACTAGGGTTGAATGGGTTAAATCCTTCTGGTCCCCACGCAGGAGCCACTGGTTGTACTTTACCGGTAATTCCGTAAGCATCTGAAACCCAAATTCCTGGTCCCCATGATCCTGTTACGTGGAATGCACCGAAGCCGAAGCATAAAACACCTGACAACAATAAGTGAATACCAAATATTTTTGGTAAATCTAAAGCAGGGTTTCCTGTTCTTGGATCTCTAAATAATTCTAAATCCCAGTATACCCAGTGCCATACAGACGCTAGGAATAATAAACCTGAAAGAACAATATGAGATAATGCAACACCTTCATAACTCCAGAATCCTGGGTTGGAAATACTTTCACCAGTGATACTCCAACCACCCCAAGAATCTGTTACACCAATTCTTGTCATGAATGGAAGTACAAACATTCCTTGTCTCCACATAGGATTCAGAACTGGATCTGAAGGATCAAAAACAGCTAATTCATATAATGCCATTGATCCAGCCCAACCAGCAACTAATGCTGTATGCATTAAATGTACTGAGATCAGTCTTCCTGGATCATTTAATACAACCGTATGTACTCTATACCAAGGTAGTCCCATTGACTACTCTCCTTATTTTGTTATGCTACTTACTTAACTTTCTTACTTATAAACATTATAGAATAACAAAGTATGTTTATGGGAAAGAATATATTTCTTTTTCATAAACAGTTTTGCGATTCTCAATGCTTACACATTATCTAGATAATAAGTAATATCTAGAAGAGTTGATTTTATTGATATCCTGTATTATAAGTATTAATGGGATTGAGAATAACATAGTTATATTGGAATTTTCTCCCTTTCAAGTATCAAGATTGTCATTAACATAAATGCACTCGAATTGCGCACATGAAGCATTAACTCTCAATTAAATGAGGTTAATGATCATTAAAATAATAAAACAAATACTTTTCAAATAAAAAGGAGGTCAAAGTATGGCAAGTTATCAAGTTAAATTATCTGGTGGTGGTGTTGATTCAACTATTAGTTGTCCAGATGATCAATACGTTTTAGACGCAGCTGAAGAGCAAGGTATTGATCTACCTTACTCTTGTAGAGCTGGTGCTTGTTCTACTTGTGCTGGTAAAGTTGTAGCTGGTACAATTGACCAATCTGACCAGTCTTTCTTAGACGATAGTCAAATTGGTAATGGTTTTGTTCTAACTTGTGTTGCTTACCCAACATCAGACTGTGAACTTCTTGTACACCAAGAAGAAGCTCTATACTAACAAATTGTAATCAATTAGTAAGTTTCTCTATCGGGAAAAAGAAGAATCTCTGGTAATTACTTAATTACCAGAGATTCTTCTTTTTTTCCTTTATAACAAGAAAGACTATAGTCTTACATCAATGTCTATACCAGAGGGTAAATCTAACTTCATTAGCGAATCAATTGTCTTAGAAGACGGATCATACACATCTATTATGCGTTTATGTACCCTAATTTCAAAGTGCTCACGTGAATCTTTATTTACGTGAGGAGATCGTAGAACGCAATAAATCTTTCTTTGAGTAGGAAGAGGAATTGGCCCCATTGTTAATGATTCAGTCCTTGATGCCGTGTCTATAATTTTCTCACAAGACTCATTAAGAAGTGAAACTTCATAACTTTTAAGTCGTATACGGATTTTCTGCTTTTGCATTATATAGTCGTATGTAATATTTGTTTATTCTAAGATCTTAGATACTACACCAGCACCTACAGTTCTTCCACCTTCTCTGATGGCGAAACGCATTCCCTTCTCAATAGCAATTGGATGAATTAATTGAGCTGTCATTTTGATTCTATCGCCTGGCATTACCATTTCCGCAGCTGATCCATCATCTGCTGTAAATTGAGCAATTGTTCCAGTAACGTCTGTTGTTCTAACGTAGAACTGTGGTCTATACCCCGTAAAGAAAGGAGTATGTCGGCCTCCTTCCTCTTTAGTTAGTACATATACTTCACCCTCGAATTTCGTATGAGGAGTGATAGCACCAGGTGCTGAAAGAACCATTCCTCTTTCGATATCTGTTTTTTGGATACCTCTGATAAGAATACCAACGTTGTCACCAGCTAAAGCTTCATCTAAACTCTTCTGGAACATTTCTAGACCAGTAATCGTTGTACTACGTGTTTCGCGTAATCCCACAATTTCAACAGAATCACCAACGTTCACCTTTCCTCTTTCAATACGCCCAGTAGCTACTGTTCCACGTCCAGTTATTGAGAATACATCTTCTACTGCCATTAAGAATTGCTTATCAGTGTCTCTCTCAGGGTCTGGGATATACTCATCTATCTTCTCCATAAGTTCAAAAATAGTATCTACCCACTTATCATCACCCTTTTTAATAGAAGGATTATCAGCAACAGCTTCAAGTGCTAATAAAGCTGATCCGGCAACGAAAGGAGTTTCATCACCAGGGAAATCATATTTATCTAATAATTCTTGTACTTCTAGTTGTACTAATTCCAGTAACTCCTCATCATCAACCATATCAGCTTTATTTAAGAATACAACTAGATAAGGTACACCTACTTGCTTAGCTAATAAGATATGTTCACGCGTCTGTGGCATAGGCCCATCTGCCGCAGAACAAACAAGGATAGCTCCATCCATTTGAGCTGCTCCTGTAATCATATTTTTCACATAATCCGCGTGGCCTGGACAATCCACGTGTGCATAGTGACGCTTCTCTGTCTCGTACTCTACGTGCGCGGTATTAATAGTAATACCTCTAGCTTTTTCTTCAGGAGCTGAATCAATCTCATCAAATTTCTTATTAGCTCCTCCTGTAAATGATGCTAGAGCTGATGATATTGCAGCAGTTAGAGTAGTTTTTCCGTGGTCCACGTGACCAATTGTACCAATATTTACGTGTGGTTTTTGACGATTAAATTTTTCTCTTGCCATATTAAGGTGATATATAATTTTATATGCTATACATTCTTGTTGCTTTTGTTTAATTCTAATCGAGTGACTTAGAATCTGTAATGTGCAAATGCTTTATTAGCCTCTGCCATACGATGTATTTCTTCTCTTTTTCTTATAGAACTTCCCGTTTCATTTGCTGCGTCAATTAATTCATTTGCCAATTTTATTGCCATACTCTTTCCAGCTCTTTCTCTTGAATATTTTGTTATCCAACGTAAAGCCAAGTTTGTTCCTCTGAATGCTCGCACTTCCATCGGAACTTGGTAAGTTGATCCACCTATTCTTTTCGCTTTTACCTCTACTAAAGGAGTAACTTTACGTACAGCTGACTCTAACACTGTAAGTGGTTCTTCGCCTGTCTTTTCTTTTATAATATCAAAGGCTTGATAAATGATTCTTTGTGCTAAGTGTTTTTTTCCTTCCTTCAGAATTCTCACAGTTAACATGCTAACTAACCTACTGTTGTAAATAGGATCTGGGACAGCTAATCTCTTTTTTGTAGTATTACGTCTTGACATATTATTATTTTGTTGATTCTTGTATTTTTATGCTTTAGGTTTCTTAGCTCCGTACTTTGATCTACTTTGTTTCCTATCTTTTACTCCTGATGCATCTAATGTTCCTCTAACAATATGGTATCGCACACCAGGTAGGTCTTTTACTCTCCCACCTCTTAATAAAACAACAGAGTGTTCTTGAATATTGTGCCCGATTCCTGGAATATAAGCAGTTACTTCAAACCCTGAAGTCAGTCTTACTCGTGCCACTTTTCGAAGAGCAGAATTAGGCTTCTTAGGAGTTGTTGTGTAAACCCTAGTACATACTCCTTTTCTTTGTGGGCAACTCTTTAGTGCTGGAGACTTAGTTTTCTTTTTTATTTTTGTTCTTTCTGATCTAATTAACTGTTGAATAGTTGGCATAACATTTGTTTGTATTATTTAAGATTTTCAAAGATCATTTCCTTTTTATCAATTATGAAATTTGACAGTATGAACACTTCTCATTATTCGGTTTTAGACATACCGTATTTCCTCATGAATCTTTCGACTCTACCTTCTGTGTCTAGCATTTTTGAAGATCCTGTATAGAAAGGATGATTCCCTGACCATATATCTACATTCAGTTCAGGTTTAGTTGAACCAACTGTCATTACTAATTGACCATCGCAAAAAACTTTTGCTTCATCGTACCATTTTGGGTGTATATCTTTTTTTGGCATAATTTTTTTCTAAAGAAAAATATAATATTAACACTATCTCTTCGAGAACTGAGGAGCTTTTCTTGCTTTTTTTAATCCGTACTTCTTTCTTTCAACTTTTCTTGAGTCTCTTGTTAAATATCCTTCGAATTTTAAGGCCGTCCTATTTTCCGGGTTAATTTTACACAAAGCTTTAGCTAACCCTAATCTGATAGCCTCTGTTTGTCCTGTTAATCCTCCACCTTCTGCATTCACATCAATATCATATTTTCCCTCTAACCCTAAAGTACTTAGTGGAGATGTTGATATTCTAATGTAGTTTGGGCTGTATTGTAGATAGTGGTCACTAACAATACCATTAATTACCATTTTCCCTGAGCCAGGTACAACTCGTACTCTTGCTCTTGATTCTTTTCTTCGACCTGTAGCAAAATAGACTGTTTTATCTACCATTTTTTTCTATCAATTGATTTATATGATTACAGTTTTAGGTTTTTGCGAGCTGTGCGGATGCTCGCTTCCTTTATAAACTTTTAATTTAGTAAAAAGCTGTCTACCCAATGCGCCCTTTGGAAGCATTCCTTTGATTGATTTTTCAATAACTCTACCAGGTATTCTGTTTTGTAGTTCAGCAAATGTTTCTAATTTCATTCCTCCTACTTGACCTGAATGATGGCGGTAAAACTTATCAGTTCTCTTTTTTCCACTAATTTGTACTTTTTCCGCGTTGATAACTATCAGCCCATTTTTTAGATTTCTACTAGGGTTATAATCAGGCGAATTCTTCCCGATTAGAATCTTTGCAGCCTCAGTGGCAAGCCGACCAAGTGTTTTTGATTCTGCGTCAATTATGTACCATCGACAATCTTCGTTGATTGTAGGATAAAGGGTTGTTTTGTTCATATTTTCTTTGTCTTTTGATTTAAGTATTATCAGAACCTAGTCTATGCTATCCATCACATACTCTTAAGAGTTCTTTCTTTTGGAAGGTTGATTCCAAGTCTTTTTTGTAGTGCATCTATCACTTCTTCAGCAGACTTCTGGCCAAAATTCTTTATTTCTATTAAGTCTTCTTGCGAATAATCCAGCAAATCAGCTACAGAATGAATTTGCGCTCTCTTTAAGCAATTATAGGCTCTCACTGATAACTGCAATTCTTCTATAAGAATTTGATTAACTTTGGTATCTGATGACTTTTCTTCGTTGTCTTTAGATTTAAAGTCTATTTCTTTAAGCGGAGAGAATAGTTCCGTTAGTATACTAGCCCCCTCACTTATTGCTTCGTGTGGAGTAATACTTCCATTAGTCCATATCTCCATCTTTAACTCTTCTTGTAGCAACTCGCTATTTTGTCTAGAATCTTCAACTTTGTAGCTTACTTTTCTTACGGGCATAAATACCGCATCAACATGTAAGAAATCAATAGAGGGTTCATTTGTTCCTCTTTCTATCAATTGATAGCCTTTGTTTGTTTCAATTCTAAATTCCATTTCGAGAGTATTGTTGCCACATATAGTTGCAATGTATTGATTTTCATCAATAACGCTAACTCCAGAAGGCAAATCAAAGTTTCCTGTTGTAACAATAGTAGGTCCCTGTATAGTAAGCCTACCAACAGTTGGTTCTTTAGACTCTGTTCTAAAAATTATCTCTTTCAAGTTAAGCAGAATTTCTAAAACATCCTCTCGTACGCCTGGTATTGTTGAAAATTCGTGACTGACACCTGCGATTCTAACAGCAACAATAGCAGCTCCTTCTAAATCAGATAAAAGTGTTCTTCTTAGTGCATTACCCAAGGTTGTTCCTTGTCCTTTATCCAAAGGCCCTATAGTGAACTTGCTATAATAATCTCTTGGACCTTGTATTCTAGATTCTACACATGCGATATCGAAATTAGGCATAGGATTAGTTTAGGTTGATCTACGTGTTTTTTATAGATCTTATTAAATACGTCTTTTCTTAGGTGGACGACATCCATTGTGTGGGACAGGAGTTATATCACGTATTAATACAATCTCTAGTCCTGCAGCTTGTATAGCTCGGATGGCTGTCTCACGGCCTGCCCCAGGACCATTAACAATGACTTCAGCCTTTTTCATTCCTTGCCCCACTGCTTCTTTGCTTGCTTTTTCAGCAGCTATTTGCGCCGCAAAAGGCGTACCCTTTTTCGCTCCTTTAAAACCGATTGCACCACTTGATGCCCAAGAAACTGTTTCCCCTGTTGCAGTACTAATGGTTACAATAGTATTATTGAATGTTGACTGTATGTGCGCAACTCCATTTGCAGCAGTTTTTTTTGTTTTTTTACCAGTGTTCCTTTTTATCTGTCTAGCCATTCTTTTTTTAGTTTATTTACTAAGTGTATTTAATATTAATTTTTTATTTCTTTTTACCTGCGACTGTTTTTTTGCTTCCACGACGTGTTCTCGCATTTGTACGTGTTCTTTGTCCTCTTAAAGGTAACCCTTGTCTATGTCTTTGTCCCCTGATGCAGTTAATTTCCATTAATCTTTTAATGTTCATAGTCTCAATCCTTTTTGCAGGACCTTCAACTAAATAATATTCATCAATGACTGATCTAATACTACTTACTTGTTCATCTGTAAGATCTTTGCATCTGACACTACAATGTACATCAGCTTTTTCTAATATTTTCTGTGAACTAGATAGTCCTAAGCCGTAAATATAAGTTAAAGCTATTTCTATTCTTTTATTTTTGGGTAAATCTACCCCCGCTATACGTGCCACTTGTTATCCTCCTGATAGCTTTTATTATTATTAAGAAAATCTTATTTTCTTTTCATTTTTGCTCTTCCTTGTCTGACTTTCAGTCTTGGATCACTCTTGCATATGACGTAGATTCTTCCTCTTCTCTTCACAATTTGGCAATCTTTACTTCGATTTTTTAAGCTACCTATTGAACTAACAACTTTCATTGGTTTAAATATAAAATGTATTTTTTAGGGAAAACTATTTTGTCAACATAATAGTTCTAATAGTCAGCAACTATTTCATTATGTTTTCGTAATTTTTTGATATCAGATAAGTTTGTATTTGTTTTGCGGTATCTATTGCAACGCCAACTAGAATCAATAATGATGTTGCTCCTAGTCCTTTAAATGTTGATATATTAGTAATACCTTCTATTATGGTTGGGATAATTGCTATAAAAGCCAAGAATAATGCCCCTAAGAATGTTAGTCTATTCAGTGTTTTTTGTAAATAACTGACCGTAGCTTTTCCAGGTCTTACCCCTGGTATACTAGATTCCATTTTCTTTAAATTTTGCGATATGTCATTAGGATTAATAACTAATGATGAATAGAAATAACTAAAAAACAGTATTAACGAGAAGTAAAAGACTGTATAGATATATTTGTTGCTAGCAGCAGGTGATAACTGTAATAATACATTTTTCACCATTTCATTGTTAATTATCTGTTGTAAGTATGCAGGTAAAACTAACACTGCAGATGCAAAAATAATAGGCATCACTCCACCTTGATTCAATCTAAGAGGCAAATAACTCGTCTTATTTTGAGATTGTCCTTTCCCTAGTTGTCGAGCTGATACAATAGGTATCCTTCTTGTCCCTTCTTGAACGAAAATAATACCTATAATTATTAAAAAAAAGATACCAGCTAAGACACCTAAATCAACTATTGTTGGAATGGATGTAGCTAGGGCTGATTTTTGTTGCACAAGCTTAGGTAAGCCAGCAATGATATTGATAAATATCAATAAAGAGGGGCCATTACCAACTCCTTTCTCCGTTATTTGCTCAGAAAACCACATAATCATCATAGATCCTGTGGCTAACGCCAAAGACATCTGAATTACAAAAGTTGCATCCCAATTAAAGACATAAGGTCTAACCCATAATGAAACGCCTATACCTTGTATAGTGGCCCAAAATAGAGCAATGTATCTTGTCAATTGTGATATCTTCTGTCGCCCAGCTTCTCCTTCTTCTTTTTGCAGCTTTTCTAAACTAGGTATTGAAGTCGTTGCTAATTGCATCACAATTGAGGCATTTATGTAAGGTACTATTCCCAAAGCAAAAATGCCAATTGATGCAAACCCGCCACCAGAAAAAACGTTTAAGAAACTAACAATTGGATTAGTTGAGATGCTTTGATAAAAAGCATCGTGATCAACTCCTGGTATTGGAATAAATGTACCTAATCTTGAGAGTACTAATAAAAGTAGTGTCATTCCTATCCTCTCTGTGACACCCTTATTCTTTATATTACGACTAACTATTTCCATAATTCTGTTTCTAATTATTGTTTAAATTAGTCTCCATTAACTCTTTTAAGAGTTAATGGAGACTAATTTATTACTTAAACAGCTAAATTTCTGTTTTCTGAGACTTCGTTAAAAGTTTGTAATCTAGTAAAAGCATCAGCTGCAGCTCTAGCATTATTTAGAGGATTACTTGATCCTAGTTGCTTTGCAAGTATATTCTTCACACCTGCCAATTCTAAGACAGTTCTGACTGATCCACCTGCAATTACTCCTGATCCAGGAGCAGAAGGGCGCATAATTACTTTTGCAGCACCTGCTCGACCTTGTATGATGTGAGGAATAGAATTATCTCTCGTTAAAGGCACAGATACTAGATTTCTTTTTCCATCAGAGGCAGCTTTCTTTACTGCACCAATAACATCACTTGCTTTTCCGACTCCAATCCCAACTTCCCCTTTTTCGTTACCAATTACTAAGATTGCTCTGAAGCTTAGCTTTTTTCCTCCTTTTACAACCTTTGTAACTCGTCGAATTTGTACAACTCTTTCTTGCCAGTCTGATTCTTTTTCTCTGGATTTATTAGATTTTCTTTGGTTTGACATGATTTATGTTTTCTTATTTAAAAATTAAGTCCTTCTTTTCTTGCAGCATCAGCTAAAGCCTTAATTCGACCATGATAGATTCTTCCCCCTCTATCAAACTTGACAGAACTAATTTTGTTTTGGATAGATCTTTTCGCTATGACTTCACCGACGAAACTAGAAGCTTCACAATTGTTGCTTACAGATATTTTATCTTTAACTTCTTTATCCATTGTTGAGCATGAAACCAATGTGTTCCCGGTTACATCATCAATTATTTGAGCATAAATATGCGAGTTTGATCTAAAAACAGCAAGTCTAGGACACTCAGATGTTCCTTTAACTTTGCTTCTGATTCTTTTTCTAGTCTTTTGAATAGATGTGTTTTTCTTCATTTGGCTCTTATTCCTCCGTTATTTACCTGTCTTACCAGCTTTCTTTCTTACATATTCCCCTTCATATCGTACCCCTTTTCCTTTGTAAGGCTCAGGGGGACGTGATGACCTAATATCTGAGGCAACCTGCCCAACTAATTGCTTATTTATACCATTCACTATTACTTTAGTATTTGCTTCGACAGAAAAATTGATTCCTTCAGGAGCAGGTATAGTTATTTGGTGGCTATAGCCAACGTTAAGAATGAGTGATTTTCCTTGTACTTGACAACGATAACCTACACCTTGCAACTCTAGTTTCTTTTCAAAGCCTTCAGTCACTCCTTTGATCATATTAGCTACACAGGCTCTGTAAGTTCCATGAAGCTTTTTTGTTTGTGGAGTTTTATTTAATGGTGTGAAAGTAATAGTATCATCAGTATTATTTATCTCTATGCCTTGCGTTAAAGGCATGGATAATTCCCCTTTAGGGCCTTTTATTACAATACTATTGCTATCAATGTTAACAGTAACTTTACTTGGTACCTTTAAAGGTAATTTACCTATACGAGACATATTATTTACTTATCTTAATTCATTTACCATATATAACACAGGACTTCACCACCAAGACCTTGATGACGAGCTTTATTATCAGTGAGTACTCCTTTCGATGTTGAAACTATAGCTACCCCTAATCCACCTAAGACTCTAGGTAATTCTTTTCTGTTAGCATAGACTCTTAAACCAGGTCGACTTATTCTTTTCAGCGCTGTTATAACTGGCTCTCCTTCTTTCCCTTTGTACTTTAATGATAGTAATAGTTGTCTATTAATTCCATCACCAACTTCTTCAAAATCTTGTATAAATCCCTCTTCTAATAAAACAGTGCTTATACTTTTAGTCATCTTTGTTGACGGAATTTGCACTATTTTATGTCGAGCTAAGTTTGCGTTTCGAACTCTTGTAAGCATATCAGCTATTGTATCATTTACCACGATGACTCCAGATAGTTAATTTTGTTAATTTTGTTGATTTAATTGTCGCTAAATGGCATTCCCATAGCCTTAAGAAGTGCAATACCTTCTTGCTGGGTTTTAGCTGTTGTCGTAATTGATATATCCATTCCCCTAATTTGGTCTACTTTATCAAATTCAATCTCAGGGAATATAATTTGCTCTTTCATACCAAGGTTATAGTTACCGCGCCCATCAAAGTTCTTGATAGATACGCCTCTAAAGTCTCTAATTCTTGGTAAAGAAAGATTTACGAATCTTTCTAGAAAAGAGTACATTAATTTTTTTCTCAGGGTAACTGCTAGACCAACTGGCATACCATCCCTAATCTTGAATCCTGCTACCGATTTCTTTGCCTTTGTTACAACAGGTTGTTGACCCGTAATAGATGCGATTTCACGGATGCTACTTTCGAGCGCTTTGTTGTTCTTAGAAGCGTCGCCCAGCCCTCGATTAATAGTAATCTTAGTTATCTTTGGCACTTCATGAATATTCTTATAGTTAAATTGTTCCATTAACATCGGAACCACTTTTTCCTTGTATGTTTGTCTAAGATTCTGATTCATTTATTTAGTTAGTGCTTAGTAATTTCTTGAAAACACGGACTTTGTTTCCTGATTCATCGATTGTATAACCTACTCGACTAGCCAATTGCTGGTCTTGATTGTATAACATCACATTCGAGCTATGTATAGGAGCTTCGAATTGGGATATTTTACCAACATCTCCTTCTTTACGAGGTTTAATATGTTTTCTTTTGATGTTGACTTCTTTAACAACAACCCTGTTCTCATTCTTTAGAATTTTAACTATTTCCCCAATTTTTCCTTTGTCTTTACCAGAAATGACTTTAACTGTGTCTCCTTGCTTTATGTGTCTAGATAAGGTTTGAGCATTTTTTTTCATTACAGTACCTCCGGTGCTAAAGACACGATTTTAGTAAAATCTTTGTCTCTTAATTCTCTTGCAATTGGACCAAATACTCTTGTTCCTCTAGGATTATTTTCTTTATTAATCAAAACAGCTGCGTTGTCATCAAAACGAATCGACATACCGTCTTTTCTGCGGATAGTATTCTTTGTTCTCATAATCACAGCACGAACTACATCTGATCTTTTCACAGGCATATTAGGTGTTGCATCCTTGACTACCCCTATAATGACGTCCCCAATACTTGCATATTTACGATTCCCACCAAGAATACGAATGCACATGATTTTTTTTGCTCCACTATTGTCAGCAACATTCAAATATGTTTGTGTTTGTATCATACTTCTTACTCTCCAGTTACTTGCTTCGCTAATTTTAGTGATTTTTGCTTTACTTCTTTTAGTTCCCAACGCTTTGTTTTACTGAGTGGACGAGTTTCACTGATTAAAACAATATCTCCTACTCCACATTCGTTGCTATCGTCATGAACTTTATAGCGTTTTGTAGATGCTACAATTTTTCCGTATCTTTTATTGGTTACTCTATTCTCAATTGAAACAATGATTGTTTTATCCATTTTATCACTGACAACCACTCCTAATCTTTCTTTTATAGGCATATGATTCCTCTAAAGTCTTAATTTTTATTTTCTTTTCTTTGTCGCTCAATAGTTAGTAATTGAGCGATTTTACGTTTAGTGTGTTTAAAAACATGAGGTTTGAAAGTTTGACGAGTGGCTTTTTTTAAGCGCATATCAAAAAGTGACTTTTTTGCACTTACTATTTCTTCTGACAACTTAGCATCATCAAAATTTTTAAGGTCTGAAAAATTTTCAAATGACATTTACGATGCCTCCTGTTTAGATATAAATTTAGTTTTTATCGGTAGTTTATAAGAAGCCTTTTTTAATGCTTGGTATGCAGTTTCTTGCGGAACACCAGACATTTCGAACAGAATGTGACCTGGCTTGATTACAGCTACCCAATGATCAGGGGCACCTTTCCCTGCACCCATTCTTGTTTCTGGTGGTTTTTTAGAGATAGATTTATCAGGGAAAACGCGTATCCATACCTTTCCAACTCTTTTTACATAACGAGTTATTGTTCTTCTTGTTGCTTCTATTTGTCTTGATGTTAACCATATAGGTTCTAAGGCTTGGAGACCATAGTCACCAAAGACCACTTTGTTACCACGAGTCGCTACACCACGTAGTCTCCCTCTATGAGGCTTGCGAAATTTTGTTCTTTTAGGACTAAGCATGATTCTATTTTTATGTTTTAATTAGTTTCTTGTACTTTGTTTGGAAGTATTTGTTATTTTTTTCCTCTAGCAGGAGTTAACTCACCGTTGAATACCCAAACTTTTATTCCTAAAATACCGTAAGTTGTATTTGCTTCCTTAGTCGCATAGTCAATGTCTGCTCGTAAAGTTTGCAATGGAACTCTACCTTCCCGCACCCATTCACTTCTGGCTATTTCTGCACCATTTAATCTACCAGATACTTGGACCTTAATTCCTTTTGCATTGGCTCTTTGTGCTTTTTGTATTGCTTGTCTCGTTGCTCGTCGGAAAGGGATTCTTTTTTCCAATTGCTCAGCTATGAACTCACCAATGAGATTAGCATCAGCATCCATATTTTTCAATTCTGTAACATTAACTCTGATTTGAGTACTATGTTTTAAGGTCTTCTGTAAATCTTCCTTTATTTTGTCTATTCCACTACCAGATCTACCAACAATGATTCCTGGTCTAGACGTGTGAATCTCCAGTTCAACTTGTTCTGATCGTCTTTGTATTTCAATTTTTGAAATACCTGCTGTAGAAAACTCACGTTTGATATAATCCCTAATTTTGTGATCCTCTTCTATTATTAAAGGATATGTTTTTTGATTAGCAAACCAAGATGATCTATGGTCTTGGGTGATTCTTAATCTAGATCCTAAAGGATGTACTTTTTGTCCCACTTGAAACTCCTTATAAATTTTATACTTTAGCTAAAGAAACTCTAATATGACATGTCGGTTTCTGAATTCTAAAACCTCTACCTTGAGAGCGAGGTCTGAAACGCCTGAAAACAGGGCCATCGTCAGCTGAGGCTGAGTGAACAATGAGTTCACTTTTATCTAATCCATTATTATTTTGTGCATTTGCTCCAGCAGACTGAAGAACTAGAAGCACAGGCTTACAAGCAGCATATGGCATGAATTCTAAAATCATTAAAGCTTCTTTATATGATCTGCCTTGGATTTGCTTTAAAACTCTCCTAACTTTCGTAGGAGACATCCGTATATATTTTGCTCTTGCACTAACAGTATTTGCAGCTAAATTCATTTTTCTTCGAGATGTTTAACGTCGTGTTTTTTTATCACTTTTTACATGGGATCTGAAATTTCTTGTAGGAGAAAACTCACCTAACTTATTTCCCACCATTTGTTCCGAGACATAAACAGGAACATGTTGTTTTCCATTGTATACTCCGATAGTGTGACCAACCATTGATGGTAGTATAGTGGAAGATCTAGACCAGGTTTTCACTACAACCTCGTCAGTCGTCTTAGTCTTATCTAAAGCATTTATCTTTTTCAGCAAATGCGAAGCTATAAAAGGGCCTTTCTTTAATGATCTAGACATATTTAATTGTTTTATATCTTAATTTATTGGAATTACTTTCTCTTACGGATGATGCAGAAGTCACTATACTTATTATTTCTTCTAGTCTTTATGCCTAATGCAGGACGCCCCCATAAAGTTACAGGTTTAGCTCTTCCAATTGGAGACCTTCCCTCACCACCACCATGTGGGTGGTCACAAGGGTTCATTACCACACCTCTCACTGTAGGGCGAATACCTAGCCATCTTTTTCGTCCAGCTTTACCTAAAACTAAATTCTTATATTCTGCGTTCCCAACTTCACCAATCGTGGCATAGCATCTGCTGAATACCATTCTCACTTCATTAGAAGGCATCTTTAATGTGACAAAGTTTCCTTCTTTTGCAACAATTTGTGCTGAAGCACCTGCTGATCTTACTATCTGTCCACCTTTTCCTGGAATCAATTCAACATTGTGAACCGAAGTACCTAGAGGTATGTTAGATAAAGGTAAAGCATTGCCAATTTCTATTGGTGAATTTGTACCTGATACTACAGTTGATCCTACCTCTAATCTTTTAGGGTGTAGAATGTATCTTTTTTCACCATCTTTATAATGGAGTAATGCTATTCTGGCATTTCTATTGGGGTCATACTCAATAGATGCTACCTTTGCTTCTATGTCAAGCTTATTTCTTTTGAAATCAATGATTCGGTATCTCTTCTTATGTCCTCCTCCTCTGTGCCTAATTGTTATAACCCCTCTGTTGTTTCTTCCAGCTTTGGAAATTATCTTAGTAAGAAGAGATCTTTCTGGTTTTTTCTTAGTTAGATTGCTAAAATCAGAAACTGAGCGGTTGCGTGTGCCCGGTGTAATTGACTTATAAATTCGTATTGCCATAACTTAATAAATTATTTCATTCCGTAGAAGATATTGTTTTTTTTAGTTCTCAGAGAACAGATCAATAGAGTTACCTGATTCAAGTGTGATAATAGCTCGTTTATATTTAGGTTTTTGCCCCATAAATTTACCTATTCTTTTCTTCTTCACAGGAGCGTGGTAAGTATTGACAGCAGAAACCTTCACTTGGAAAAGATACTCAATAGCATCTTTGATTTGATCTTTATTTGCCTTTATATCAGTGGCAAATGTATATTGATTTAGCTCAAGTAATCTAGTAGCTTTATCTGTGATGATTGGATATTTAATTAAATCAATTATTTGTCTGTAGTTTGTATTATTCACTGTAAACCTCACATATATGTTTTAATGCATTCTCTGTTACTAATATCTGACCTGGTTCTAATAGGTCAATAACATTAATAGCATTGGCAGAAGTTAATTTGATGTTTTTTACGTTGCGAATTGATAGAGCTAACTGTTTATCGTACTTATCTACAATTATTAGTTTCTTTTGTTTAGGGGTTGATAAATCTAATAACGAACTAAGTTTACTTATAGCTGATTTAGTGTTTATCTTATCTATATCTTGACTAAGACTATCTATAACTGTAACTTTTTCAAAGTTATGGTGTAGAGCTGTGGTTATAGCTAGACGTCTTTCTTTTATATTAATCTTATGTTCATATGATCTTGGTTTTGGACCAAATGATACTCCACCGCCTGCCCATAAGGGAGAGTTGCTAGATCCAGATCGAGCATTACCAGTGCCTTTCTGCTTCCAAGGTTTTTTTCCACCTCCACTAACTTCACTACGAGTTTTCGTAGAAGCAGTTCCTTGTCTGCTTTTGTTTGATTGTGCAACAACAGCTCTGTGTACTAAATAACGGGCGCCTTCTTTTTTAACATTTAGAGAGATTGTCCCTTCTACACCATCGGTCCCATCAATTTTACGAACTTTGTATTTGATTTCTTGTTTGACAGCCATCGTAATTGTGATTTCCTTATATCTAACTTATTTTTTTTACATTATGAGGGTTAAAGACTAACTAATACTAAGAAGATTTCCTGACTTTCCAGGTACTGATCCTTTTATTACTAATAAGTTATCTTTAGAATTAACGTAAATAACTTCTAAGTTCTTTATAGTTGCTTTACTGCCTCCTAGTCTACCTGCCATTTTTTTACCTTTATGTACTTTAGCTGGTGTACTACCTTGACCAATAGAACCTGGTTCTCTATGGTTTTTAGAACCATGAGTCATTGGGCCTCGAGTAAAATGGTGGCGTTTAACTGTACCAGCAAATCCTTTTCCGATCGTGGTACCAGAAACATTAATGTTTTGTCCTACTTGAAATAGATCAACGCCAATTTTCTGAGATATAGTAAATGAATCTGTTGAATCTACTCTATACTCTTTTAAGTGTCTTAAAGGAGGTAAATTAGACTTAGTTAAATGACCTAGACGTGGCTTGGTCATTTTTTGGGGGGAAGATTCTGCATATCCTATTTGGACTGCATTATATCCTTCTTTTTCTTTTTGTTTAATCTGGGTTACTACACAAGGCCCTGCCTTAATAACAGTAACTGGAATAGCAAATCCAAATTCGTCGAAAATTTGTGTCATTCCCACTTTTGTACCGAGAATTCCTATAGTCATAGAGTTAATTTTTTACTTGTTTTTATACAAATAGCGGTTTTAAAGTACGGTAAATTTTATTTTACTGAACTTAACAAAGTATAGTGGAAACTATATTAATAATGCTACCTGAGTTCATTTTTTTTTCATGTAAACCATAAAAAAGCGTATACGTACAAAGATTCGGTTTTCACTACTATATATATATATTATTATAAATTAATGTATTAGTATAATTTTAAAGTGAGACACATTGAAAAAAAGTCTCTAAAAATTGACTTGTTATAAACTTCTTTAGGAAAAATACATATGGGTAAAGTAGTTGGAATTGACTTAGGAACAACAAACTCTGTTGTTGCCGTTATGGAAGGAGGAAAACCTTCTGTTATTCAGAATGCAGAAGGATTTAGAACTACACCATCTGTTGTAGCATATACAAAAAATGGTGATAGGTTAGTTGGTCAGATTGCCAAAAGACAGGCTGTAATTAATCCTGATAATACATTCTATTCAGTGAAAAGATTTATAGGCCGCCGATCTGACGAAGTTTCTGAAGACCTGAAAAAAGTATCTTACATTATCAAAAATGATAATAATGGAAACATTAAACTTGAGTGTCCTTCTCTAAAAAAAGATTTCTCATCGGAAGAAATTTCGGCAGAAGTTCTTAGAAAATTAGTTGAAGATGCTAGTAAACATTTAGGAGAACAAGTTAAACAAGCAGTAATAACGGTTCCAGCATATTTTAACGACTCACAAAGACAGGCAACAAAAGACGCAGGTAAAATTGCAGGCTTAGAAGTCTTAAGAATCATAAATGAACCAACGGCAGCTTCATTAGCCTATGGCTTAGACAAAAAGAATAATGAAACGATTTTAGTTTTTGATCTAGGAGGGGGAACATTTGATGTTTCTGTCCTTGAAGTCGGTGATGGAGTTTTTGAAGTACTGTCTACATCTGGTGATACCCAGTTAGGTGGTGATGATTTTGATGACAAGGTTGTGGAATGGTTAATGAAGGAATTCCAAGATGAACACAATATAGACCTGAGTAGCGACCGTCAAGCACTTCAAAGATTAACAGAAGCATCTGAAAAAGCAAAAGTTGAATTATCAAATCTAACCCAGACAGATATTAGCCTACCGTTCTTAACTGCTACAGATACAGGACCTAAGCATTTAGACAGATCTATTACTAGGAATAAGTTTGAAGAATTATGTTCCTCTTTAATAGAAAGAGCAAGAATACCTGTGGAAAATGCTTTAAAAGATGCAAAACTAGATAAGAGTAAAATAGATGAAGTTGTTTTAGTTGGTGGATCTACCAGAATCCCTGCTGTACAAGGTGTTGTGGAAAATGTACTAGGCAAGAAGCCTAACCAAACTGTCAATCCAGATGAAGTAGTTGCAGTCGGGGCTGCTGTCCAAGCTGGAGTTTTAGCAGGAGAAGTGAAAGATATCCTTTTACTGGATGTGACTCCTTTATCTTTAGGAGTTGAAACACTTGGAGGGGTGACTACAAGAATTATCCCAAGAAATACGACGATTCCTACGAAAAAGTCTGAAGTTTTCTCAACAGCAGTTGATAATCAACCTAATGTTGAAATCCATGTTTTACAAGGAGAAAGAGAATTTGCGAAAGATAATAAAAGTTTAGGTACATTCAGACTTGATGGAATTCTTCCAGCGCCTAGAGGTGTACCTCAAATTGAAGTAACATTTGACATAGATGCTAATGGTATCCTATCGGTAAATGCCAAAGATAAAGGTACAGGAAAAGAACAATCCATAACTATTACTGGAGCATCTACTTTACCATCCGACGAAGTAGAAAGGATGGTAAAGGAATCAGAGCAAAATGCTTCTGAGGATAAAGAGAAAAGAGAAAAAATAGATCTAAAAAACCAGTCAGATTCTCTATGTTACCAATCAGAGAAACAATTAAAAGAACTAGGTGATAAGGTAAATAAAGACGATCAAACTAAGATTGAACAGATGATTGAGGAACTTAGAGCTGCTGTGCAATCAGAGGACATGGAAAAAATGAAAGATCTTAGTAGTAAACTACAGAATGAACTTATGGAAGTTGGAAAGAAAATTTATAGCCAAGGGACAGAAAATAGTAACGAGACAAAGACAGGTAATGATACCAGTGACTCGGCTATAGATGCAGATTTCTCTGAAACGAAATAAGAGAAAAAGAACAGATTAAATATTTTCATTAATCTGTTCTTATTCTTTTATTTTATTTTGAAAAAACTTTTATTTCATTTCTTAAACATTAGGACTTATCAATCGGTTTTTCATTAACGAGAAATTGGTAGATAAGTTATTAATTAGCATTATCATCAAAAAAATTACTCACTTTGTTTTTGAAGAAATTACCAACCGAAAAAGTTGGGATTCTAGCGGAAGGTATATAAAGTTTTTCTCCACTCTGTGGATTTCTTCCATATCTGGCTTTCCTCTCCCTGGCTTCAAAAGATCCAAAACCAACAAGAGTAACTCTTTCCCCTTTGGCTACTGTTTCAACTATTGTTTCTAAAGTAATAGTTAACAAGGACTCAGTTTCTACCTTAGTCATACCTGATTTTTTAGCAACAATGTCAATTAATTCTGTTTTGTTCACTATTTTTTTCAATCAATTTAAAGATAGTCATAAAATAAATGAAATAGGATATATCATTCTGATATATCCTATTTTAGCTCTTATTAAGCTGCAACCTTTTGACTGATGAAGTCTACAGCTTGCTGAAGATTAGAAATCTTCTCTGCTGTCTCGTCTGGAATCTCAATGTTGAAAGCTTCTTCAATAGCCATTACTAATTCAACTGTGTCTAATGAATCTGCTCCAAGATCATTAGCGAAGTTTGCATCTTTTGTAACTTGGCTCTTCTCAACACCTAGTTGCTCAGAGATAATAGTTTGTACCTTGTCAAAAATTTCTGTTTCGTTCATTTTTACAATTTAATCTTATGTATTTTCTGTATGAATACATGCTAAAATATTGCTTTTAAATAATCAAGCTGCATAAATACTACTACAATATGTAAATATTTTTTGCTTCCATTAGATGGAAATTCTATCTCGTGAGAAGACATATCTCTGGTAGTAGATATTTCTGTTTAGAAGCAAAAGAGACTGAATTGTTTTTATCTTACAGACTTTAATTATTGTTAATAGAATTATTAGTATTTCTCTAATAAAGCTTATAATGGTATACTGAAATATGATGAAAACTTGCTTATCCCTCATAGTGGTACAAAAGCCAAATAGATTAGGGTAGAAAGAAATAAAGTAAGAGTTTCTAGTTTCTTATGTCACAGAGGGAGAACCTTAATGACGATCAGCTCCAAAGAGCAAGAGGCAAAAAAAGTTTCGGTAATAGTAGACAGAGATCCTGTTAGCACGTCATTTGAAAAATGGGCGCAACCAGGTCATTTTTCTAGAACGCTGGCTAAAGGTCCAAAAACAACAACTTGGATCTGGAATCTACACGCAGATGCCCATGATTTCGACAGTCATACAAGTTCACTTGAAGATGTTTCTAGAAAGATCTTCAGTGCACATTTTGGTCAATTATCTATAATTTTCTTATGGATTAGTGGAATGCATTTCCATGGTGCTAGATTCTCTAATTATTCAGCTTGGTTAAGTAATCCTACAGCTGTTAAGCCAAGTGCACAAGTTGTTTGGCCTATAGTTGGACAAGAAGTACTTAACGGTGACGTGGGTGGTGGATTCCAAGGTGTCCAAATCACATCTGGTTTCTTCCAAATTTGGCGTGCTGAAGGAATTACTAGTGAAATCGAATTATATTGGTGTGCATTAGCTGGACTAATTATGTCAGGACTAATGATTTTTGCTGGTTGGTTCCATTACCATAAAGCAGCGCCAAAGTTAGAATGGTTCCAAAATGCTGAATCAATGCTAAATCACCATCTATCAGGCTTATTAGGTCTTGGATGCCTATCATGGGCTGGACACCAAATCCATATTTCACTTCCAATTAATAAGCTACTTGATGCAGGTGTTGCACCGCAAGAAATTCCTTTACCACATGAGTTCTTGGTTAACAGAGACCTTATGGCTCAATTATATCCAAGTTTTAGTAAAGGTTTAGTTCCTTTCTTTAGTTTAAATTGGAGCGAGTATTCTGATTTCCTAACTTTCAAGGGTGGTCTGAACCCTATCACTGGTGGTTTATGGCTAAGTGATACAGCACATCACCATCTGGCACTGGCAGTTCTATTTATCTGTGCTGGTCACATGTATAGAACAAACTGGGGAATTGGACATAGTATGAAAGAAATACTAGAAGCGCACAAAGGTCCATTTACAGGAGAAGGCCATAAAGGGTTATATGAAATATTAACAACTTCATGGCATGCTCAATTAGCTATCAACTTAGCTATGATGGGATCTACGAGTATAATAGTTGCTCACCACATGTATGCTATGCCTCCATATCCATACATCGCAACGGACTATCCAACACAATTATCACTATTTACACATCATATGTGGATTGGTGGCTTCTGTGTTTCTGGAGCTGCTGCGCATGCTGGTATATTTATGGTTAGAGATTATAATCCTGCGCAAAATTATAATAACTTACTTGATCGTGTTATCAGACACAGAGACGCTATTATTTCTCACTTGAACTGGATATGTATCTTCCTAGGTTTCCATAGTTTTGGTCTTTATATCCATAACGATACAATGAGAGCATTAGGAAGAAGTCAAGATATGTTCTCAGATACAGCGATTCAGCTTAAACCAGTTTTTGCTCAATGGGTACAAAATATTCACACAGTGGCACCTGGTAACACTACACCTAATGCGTTAGCAACAGCTAGTTATGCTTTCGGTGGAGATGTTGTTGCAGTTGGAAACAAGGTTGCGATGATGCCAATAGCGTTAGGAACGGCAGACTTTATGGTTCACCATATTCACGCTTTCACAATCCACGTAACAGTGTTAATTCTTCTTAAGGGAGTACTATTTGCTCGTAATTCTCGACTAATTCCTGATAAGGCGAACCTAGGTTTCAGATTCCCTTGTGATGGTCCTGGAAGAGGGGGTACATGTCAAAGTTCTGCTTGGGACTCTGTATTCCTTGGACTTTTCTGGATGTATAACTGTATTTCTGTGGTTATTTTCCACTTCAGTTGGAAAATGCAATCAGATGTTTGGGGAACTGTTCAAGCTGACGGTAGTGTAACTCACATTACTGGAGGTAACTTTGCTCAAAGTGCAATTACTATTAACGGGTGGCTTAGAGATTTCCTTTGGGCTGAAGCTTCACAAGTAATTCAATCGTACGGTTCGGCATTATCTGCTTATGGTGTTATCTTCTTAGGAGCACACTTCATATGGGCATTTAGTTTAATGTTCTTATTCAGTGGTCGAGGTTACTGGCAAGAACTTATCGAATCTATAGTTTGGGCGCACAATAAACTGAACGTTGCTCCGGCTATACAACCAAGAGCATTAAGTATTACACAAGGACGTGCAGTCGGTCTTGCACACTACTTAATCGGCGGCATAGGAACAACTTGGGCGTTCTTCCTAGCTAGAATTATCTCTGTAGGATAAAAGGAAACTGTATCTAAAGAAAAAGTATGGCAACAAAATTTCCTAAATTCAGTCAAGCCCTTGCCCAAGATCCAGCAACAAGAAGGATTTGGTTTGGACTTGCAACTGCTCACGATTTCGAGAGTCATGATGGCATGACAGAAGAGAATCTTTACCAAAAGATTTTCGCTTCTCATTTTGGACACTTAGCTGTTATTTTCTTGTGGACTTCTGGAAACTTATTCCACGTTGCTTGGCAAGGAAACTTCGAACAATGGGTGCTTAACCCATTAAAGGTGAAACCAATTGCACACGCAATTTGGGACCCCCACTTTGGTCAGTCAGCGATCAAAGCATTTACTAAAGGTGGTGTTTCATATCCAGTTAACATAGCAACATCTGGTGTTTACCATTGGTGGTATACAATCGGTATGAGAACAAACACTGATCTTTACTCTGGTTCATTATTCTTACTTGTAATGGCTGCTGTTTTCTTATTTGCAGGGTGGTTACATTTACAACCTAAATTCCGTCCAGGATTATCATGGTTCAAAAATAATGAGTCACGTTTAAATCACCATTTATCTGGTTTATTTGGTTTCAGCTCTTTAGCATGGTCTGGACATTTAGTTCATATTGCTATACCAGAAGCTAGAGGACAGGATGTAGGGTGGGAAAACTTTACAAAAATAGCTCCACATCCGGACGGATTAACTCCGTTCTTTACAGGAAACTGGGGTGCATACGCATCAAACCCTGACTCAGGTAACCACATTTTTGGTACATCAGAGGGTGCTGGAACGGCTATCTTAACTTTCCTAGGTGGATTCCATCCACAAACTCAAGCACTATGGTTAACAGATATTGCGCATCACCACTTAGCTATTGGGGTTATGTTCATATTTGCAGGTCATATGTACCGTACAAACTGGGGGATTGGACATAGTCTAAAAGAGATTTTAGATGCTCACAGACCACCAGGAGGAAGATTAGGTGCTGGTCACAAAGGACTATTTGAGACTATCACAAATTCACTACATTTCCAATTAGGTCTAGCATTAGCATCACTAGGTGTAATTACATCTTTAGTTGCACAACACATGTATGCTTTACCTTCTTATGCATTTATTGCAAAAGATTATGTAACTCAGTCAGCACTATATGTACATCACCAATACATCGCTGGGTTCCTTATGGTGGGAGCATTCGCGCACGGAGCTATCTTCTTTGTAAGAGATTATGATCCTGAGCAAAACAAGAATAACGTTCTAGCTAGAGTTTTAGAGCACAAAGAGGCTATAATTTCTCATCTTAGTTGGGTGTCATTATTCTTAGGTTTCCACACATTTGGATTATACGTTCACAATGACGTAGTTGTTGCATTTGGACAACCTGAAAAGCAAATTCTTGTGGAACCAGTTTTTGCTCAATGGGTACAAGCATCTTCAGGAAAAGCAATGTATGGTTTTGATGTACTACTTTCATCAACAAGCAGCGCTGCTTCGACGGCAAGTAGTAACATTTGGCTTCCTGGATGGCTAGATGCAATTAATAGTGGTAAGAATTCATTATTCCTGCCTATTGGGCCTGGTGACTTCTTAGTACACCATGCTATTGCTCTGGCACTACACACTACAACTCTGATTCTGGTAAAAGGAGCACTTGATGCACGCGGATCTAAGCTAATGCCTGATAAGAAAGACTTCGGTTATAGCTTCCCTTGTGATGGTCCTGGAAGAGGAGGTACATGTGATATTTCAGCTTGGGATGCATTCTATCTAGCAATGTTCTGGATGCTGAATACTATTGGATGGGTTACTTTCTATTGGCACTGGAAGCATGTGACTATTTGGCAAGGAAATGCTGGACAGTTCAATGAATCTTCTACATATATTATGGGATGGTTAAGAGACTACTTATGGTTAAACTCATCACCTCTTATCAATGGTTATAATCCATTTGGTATGAATAGCTTATCAGTTTGGTCTTGGATGTTCCTATTTGGACACCTTATCTGGGCAACTGGTTTCATGTTCTTAATTTCATGGAGAGGATACTGGCAAGAATTAATAGAAACGCTTGTATGGGCTCATGAACGTACTCCACTTGCGAACCTAGTAAGATGGAAGGACAAGCCTGTAGCACTTTCAATTGTTCAAGCTAGACTTGTAGGATTAATACACTTTACAGTTGGATACATATTTACTTATGCTGCATTTGTAATTGCTTCAACTACTGGTAAATTCAGTTAATAAGAAAAAAGTGTTCTTTTTGAAAGGATTCAAGTAGATAAAACTTGAATCCTTTCAAGTAATTTTGTAACATGATCATAAATAGTATTATTTACAAGATTAGCATTTAAGATAAAGTAAAAATAAAAAAACAGTAGGTTAAATAAAAAAAACATGGCAAAGAAGAACATGATAGAGCGTGAGAGAAAACGCGAAAGGCTGATAAACAAATATGGAAAAAAAAGAACGGAACTAAAAGCAGCATTGAAAGGAGCGGATACTTATGAAGCTAAGCTAGCATTATATGCGAAACTAGAAAAATTACCCAACAACTCTGCACCTTCGAGACATCGAAATAGATGTTGGTTAACTGGAAGAAGTCGAGGATACTATAGAGATTTTGGACTTTCTAGACACGTATTAAGAGAAATGTCACATGCTTGTCTATTACCTGGTGTAACAAAATCAAGCTGGTAAAATCGTATCTTTTCGCCATAAAAATAAAAAAAGTCAGGGTAATTTCATTCCTCAAAGCTACCAAGCAATTAAGGACTTGAATTATCCTGACTTTTTTTTATGAAACAGGACTATATGGCTCAATTATAATCCGAATTGGTTTCCTCTTCTGTATTGTAAATACGCAGCAACAAATAAACCTGCTAAAGTTACAGGAATTAAACCAAGAACGATACCAAATAATAATGGTTCTATCATAATACTTATTTATTTATAGTTTTTTTTATGCCATCAACAGCAATATATAACATATCTCATATTATATATGATAATACAATCTACCAAAAAGCTACGATTTAAATATAAAGAAAATTAGCGTTTTTCTTATAGGATGTAAAAATATAAATTATAGATACGAATGTTTTGCTGCATAAAAAGAAAAAATTCTATAATGCAGCAAAATCTTTAATTATCTAAATCCAACAGCGGCTTGCCAAACAAAAGCTAAAAGCAAGAAAAACACTGGGATCACTGGAGCTACGTCGATGATTGGTTTAAAAACTGCGTATGCTTCAGGTAATTTAGCTAACAGTAAAGTTCCTTCCATATTTTTTGACCTCTCTGTAAGGAAAAGTATTATGTATCAAATGTGATAAAATAAACAGAGGTAATTAATTACCTCGTACATAATCTATAATAAACTTTATTATCGGAATAATTAAGGAATATTTTTTTTTAGATACACAAAATAATGAATATAATTAAAAATAGTAATAATGTTGGCAAAAGGAAAGAAAAAAATATAAGTATAACTTTTTTTTTAATTTATTAAGTAATTGCAAAAAACAAGTGCCAATAGTATAACATGTAATAGAGAAATGCTTACCCTGTCAATTTGTGAGGATAAAGTATTAAGCTTATAAAATATCCATACAAGTAAGCACAATTTTAAAGCCAAATTTCATATTTGAGGAAATAAACATGGTTGCTATAATCCAATTACTTGTTAGTGCTCTGATACTACTATCTTTCGTTTTAATTGTTGGCGTTCCAGTTATTCTAGTTTCACCTGGTGAATGGGAAAAGTCAAAAGGTTTAGTTTACGCAAGCTGTGGCCTTTGGTTTGGATTAGTTATCGTAACTGCGGCATTTAACAATTTCGTTATTTAGAAAATCAGTTGAATTATTGAATCCTATTCACTTTACTAAAATGTTAATAGGATTTAGTAAATTGTAAGAGTCCATTGAGAAATATAGTTGACACTATTATATTTTTTATTTAAACTTATTTATAGTTTAGCGGGTATAGCTCAGTGGTAGAGCGCGACCTTGCCAAGGTCGATGTCGCGCGTTCGAATCGCGTTACCCGCTTTAATTTGCCTACTTATTTATTTATTTGTTGTAAATTCCTATGTGTGAAAAAATAAATTGCTAAAAAAGTTAAATAAAATTAGAAAAATAAAAAAAATAATAGGCAGGATAAATTGGAAAATAAGGAGAGAGTGGGATTCGAACCCACGGTAACCGTAAAGCTACTTCTGATTTCAAATCAGACGCATTCGACCAGCTCTGCCACCTCTCCTGTGATGCTTATAGTAAGAATACCATAAGCAACATGTTTTAGGCAAGACTTAATCACTAAAAGACTTTGTCGTAAATTTAATTTGTGAAGGATTTAAATTTTTACCAATTGAGTGAGAAACATTTCCTACACCCACTCTTCCTGCATTCACTTTCTCTGGTACTACTCCATCCTTTGGATGTAAATATTGGACCTCTCCACTTGGGAATATTCGATAAATTTTAAAGTCAGTAATCTTGAAAGAAGTTTTTAATTGCACACTTAAAGCAAGGCATTGTTCTTTTCTTGCAAGATATAATAGATTTTCGTTTTGTCTCATGATAGCAGCACCACCTGTAGGCATTTCAAAAACCTGTTCTTTTTTACTAGTCCAAGTAATTGCATACTTTTCCTCTACCTCGGCGGCCCTTAACCATCCTCCTGTGCTTCCTTCAAAAGTCGGAGATGGTATCTGTAAATTTAATGTTTCAGCCATAATATATTTTTTATAATTATCTATTAATATAATAGCACTATTTATAACTTGTATGAATATAATAGCGGAGAATGGATTTGAACCATTGACCTTCGGGTTATGAGCCCGACGAGCTACCAGACTGCTCTACCCCGCGTTTCTCATTTTCTAGATTATCATACAGTATGCATTTACGTAATTCAAGTATTCTTCGCTAAAGTTATACTTGCAAGAAATAAAACCAATGAAAAAACAAGAGTCGATTGAAGACGTAATAAACCAGGATAGATCTCGTATGTCCCGACTAATCTATCTTGAAGTAGGATCTCAGGGGGCTTTACCCAGACTTGTCCGTCATACCAACCTGATTCCTCGTAAGACACCGTGGCTTCCATAAGACGAGAATATATATATTGCCAGCCTAAGTAGTATCTTAAACACAAAAATGTTGTTATAAAAATAGCACCCACCGTAGAACAAATAAGTAGATATTTACTATCATTGACGGAAAACGAGCTGACTTTTAAGAGAAGAAGAGAGAAAAGGAAAGATACTAAAGAAATGTAAGACAAGTATTTGAAATAAGTATTTTTATCTTGGATGCATTGGAAAAAACCACTAGATTCTTTAAGCTTCTTATATTCATTTAATGGTCTTTGATCTCTGGGAACAGGACAAATATATTCAGAATTATTCATTGAGAAATATTTATTCAAATTTACTAAGAGTCGAGATATAAGTTGTTAGAACAAAAAAGCTACCTACAAGAGCCCAAGTTATTTTATCAAGTGTTTCTTCTGCGCTACGTGTACCATTAAAAACCTGATTTTGTCCGATCATTCCTTGTGACTTAGGATTATGAACCATGATTGATAGAATTAATCCTATTGAGCAAAAAAACCATAAATTCTGTGCAATTTTCATTAATTAAAGAAGAGCATTATAATTGTTTGTTTATTAAAAAAAAGAACTATTGTCTACCTTTCTCATAAGGTAGACAATAATAAAAGTGTAGAAGAAAAAGTTATTCTCCTTGTAATTTTAAAAGACCAAAACCTAAAGCTAAGCCAACTAATGTCATTCCGATACAAGTAGTTGCCGCTGATATCATTTCATTTCCCATATCGTACCCCTTTGTAATATTTTTATGTGTATATATAAAACCATGCAAGCATGATCTATAAAATATTTAGAAACCGTTTCTTCCCCAGACAACTAATGCTAGAGAGAATGAGAACATTACCATAAGAGCAGACCATCCTAAGCTAATTATGTCCATAATTTTTAATAAATCCAAGTTTGTATTTTTTTCAACTTACCTCATATTTTAGATTAAATGTAAACTATTATCTAATTTTACAAATCGAATCCTTTTGAAGTTAGTAAACTATTATACTATAATGTTATAGGCTTTTTTTTTATATAAAAGAAAGTATGCAGTAGATAAGATAACAAAATAGTCTTCTAAGGTTAGAAAAAAAATAAAGAAGGCTTAACTACTGGAAAAATAATTCCAATATTAAAAAATTTATCAACACAAAACATGACAAGCAACTTAGCAACACAACTGCGTGAAGGTACTAGTAAATCTCATACTATGGCGGAAAACGTGAATTTTATTAAATCATTTCTAGGTGGAGTGATTGATAAAAGTTCTTACGTGGAGATGCTTTCAAAGCTTTATTTTGTCTATGAAGCTATAGAAAAAGCAATGGAGGAGAATAAAGAACATGAATACATAAAACCAATCTATTTTCCAGAGCTAAACAGAACGCAAAGTTTAAAAGAAGATTTAGATTTTCACTATGGAGAAAGATGGCTGGAGAGTACAAAGATTTCACCAGCGACCCTGGATTATGTAAATAGGATTAATCAAATTAGTAAAGAAAAACCTGAGCTACTTGTTGCGCATGCCTATACTAGATATTTAGGTGATTTATCAGGTGGACAGATTTTGAAAAAAATAGCACAAAGAGGAATGGGATTGAATGACTCCAAAGGACTTGCATTTTACGAATTCAATGATATTCAAGATGAATCAGAATTTAAAACAAATTATAAATCTGCACTGGACTCTCTTCCAATTAAACAAAATGAAGCGCCTCAAATTGTAGCAGAAGCTAATATAGCATTTACTTTAAACATGAACATTTTCTCTGAATTAGAGTTTAGTTTAGCTAAAGTAGTTATTGGAAAAACACGTACACTAGTAAATTCTATTCAGAGTTTTTTCCTGAAAACTAAAGAAAACTAAAGAAAGCTAAAGAAATATATTAGAACTATAGAGAAAACGCTCTAGGACTTACTAACTGATAATAATTATAGATAATCTTTCTTTGTTGAATTTACATCTTTTTATTATCAGTTATACTATTTTTATCAGAGTTATCTTTATCAATTGAGATAAAATAGAATAATCAAATTCAAATAACATAAGAATATGCCTAAGATTAAAACACGTAAATCTGCACTAAAGAGATTTCGAAAAACTCCGACAGGAAAATTTATGAGAAAGAAAGCGTTTAAAGGCCACTTACTAGAAAAAAAATCAGCAAAACGTAAAAATGCCTTATCTCGTAAAATGGTTGTGTTCAAAGGAGACGCTATTGCGATACGTAGCATGATCCCTTATGCTTAAGAGTCTGAAATAAATAACGGTTATAAAGGAGACAAAGTAAAATGGTAAGAATTAAAAGAGGAAATGTTGCTAGGAAGAGAAGAAAAAAGATTTTTTCATTAGCTAAAGGTTTTAGAGGGTCATCTTCTAAACTGTTTAGAGTTGCAAACCAACAAGTGATGAAAGCGTTGAGATATGGTTATGTCGGTAGAAAGAGAAAAAAGAGAGAGTTCAGAAAATTATGGATTACAAGAATCAATGCAGCTTCTAGAATGCATGATATGAACTACAGTACTTTAATTTCAAAGTTAAAGTCCTCACAAATTAGTCTTAACCGTAAGATGCTTGCTCAGATGGCAGTTAATGACATGCAATCATTTAGCAATCTTATCAAATCACTTTAATCTAATATAAGTGGATGCTAAATTTCTAGATAAAAAAAACGTCAATCTATTAACAATAGATTGACGTTTTTTTTATCTAGAAATTCATCTCAGCTAATTGAACTTTCTCAAATTGCTTCTTTTTAAGAACTAGAAGAATTTGAGCAAATATAACAGTGAAGAAGAATGCAATTAATCCCTTAACTCTTGCTGGACTTTGCAGAACTATTTCTGTTTCATTCTGGCCAAAGCCGCCTACATTTGGATCATTCGTTAATGGCTGGTCTGCCTTAACCTCATCGCCTTGCTTAACAATAATGTCAGGACCCAGTGGAATCTTTACTGTTACAGGATCACCGCTCTTACTGTTAAGAGTTAGTGTCGTTATGTTCTTTTCTGATTCAATTTTAGCGATCTGACCAGCTACAGGAGATGTATAGATAGTATTGTTACTCTTCTCTCCTGTAGGCTGAACCTGCCCTCGTCCACGATTTGCACCAACATAAATAGGATACTTAATGAAATGTACATCTCTATTTTCAGCTGGATTAGGTGATAGAATAGGGAACACAATCTTTTGGTGAGTGTCACCTGGGATAGGACCAACAACAAGAATGTTACTCTTTGAATCACTATATGGTGATATTACAACACCTTCTGTTGCTTTCTTTAATTCATCACTCATTCTTTCCTTAGGAGCTAGTTTGAAACCTTCTGGAAGTATAACAACAGCACCAACGTTAAGAGGTCCCTTAGTACCATCACCGGTTACTTGCTTAGACGATAGGTCATATGGAATATCAACAACAGCTTCAAAAACAGTATCAGGAAGAACCCCCTGAGGAACTTCTATTTCAGCTGGTTTTTGTGCAAGGTGGCAATTAGCACAAACAATTCTTCCAGTTGCTTCTCTTGGGCTCTCATAGGCTTGTTGTGCGTAAACAGGGAAAGCATCAGCCTGTAAAGGTAATAATAAAGATCCAAAAATGCTTGCAAGAAGCGTAGCAGATTTTAATTTTTTTTCGATATTTGCAATGTAGTTATTTTTCATCTTCTTCAAGCTAGTTATTTGAAATAAATGTTACACGATTTTCTTAGTATCATTTCTATGATAAATATTAGAAATTGCACGTAAATAATTCTAAAAATAAGAGAGTCATTTATTTGTAATTTACTCTCTATACTATTTTAACCTAAAATTTCTCTTCGTAATCAATATTTTCTTGACTTCTCTCAATGAGAAATACAATTCCTGCTCCGCCAAAGTACAATATCATTATAATACTAGACATAAAAAGCTGAGTGATAGGATCAACAGAAGGTGTTAAAATTGCACCTACAATAGTTGATCCCAAAGTGACATATCTCCAGACAGAAAACATCAATCTACTAGAGAAGATTCTTAGTACCCCTAAAACAACTTGTATAACCGGCAGTTGAAAAGCTAGTCCTGTGCTAAATAACAAGACTAATATAAATTCAAAGTATTGTTCAAAAGACCAGAATGGTTCAACTACATCGGAACCATAATTTATAAAGAAATTTAATGCGGCAGGGGCAAGTAGAAAATAACCACACGCAAGACCAAAGATGAAAAGAATTACTGAGCCCACTACCACGGGTAAAATAGTTTTTCTTTCTCCTCTCGTCATTCCGGGAAGAATAAAGAGAATTATTTGATAGATGATGAATGGACTACTTATAAAAAAACCACTATATACTGCAACTTTAAGAGATGCGAAAAAGTATTCACCTGGCGCCAATTGTAGAAATTTAATTCCTGTAGCTGGTTCTTGAAGCAATTTAACAATATTTTTTACTGTTAGCAAGCAAGAAACAACAGTCGTAACTAGTAGAGAAAGTGACCAAAAAGCCCTTTGACGTACTTCTTCTAGGTGTTCTGTTAGAGACATCTCAGCTTCATTCTGTTCAAAAGAAATTGAATAAGGGATGAGTTTTCTATTAGTTTGTAGATCTTGATTTAACATAATTTTTTTAAGTCATATTCAATAACTTAGTACATAATACATAATTTTTCTTTGTATTCGAGTCTTAGTTCTTAAAATAAAAAGTTGCAGACATTCGTATGCGTGAATGTCTGCAACTTTTTATTTTAAGAACTAAGTAGTAGCTTGTACACGAGCACGAGCTTTGCGAAGATTTTGAGTAGCTTGGATTCTTTCTTTGCTAGTCTCTGCCTCGTTAAAACGTGCAGTCATTTCTTCTAATTCTTTTTGGGCTTCTTCTTTGTTGATAGAAGCACCTTCTTCGGCTCCGTTCACTAGAATAGTTAACTCATCGTTTTCTACCTCAGCGAAACCACCCATTAAAACAATTGGAGTCCACTCTTTATCAGTACGAACTCTCATGACACCAATATCTAATGCAGTTAATAAAGGTGCGTGACCACGTAAAATACCTAGCTGACCAGTACTACTTGGAAGGATAACCTCTTCGGCATTAGAATCCCAAACAGTTCTATCTGGCGCTATAATGCTAATGTGCAAAGCCATTTTTTTACCTTAATATTTTAATTATTCTTCCTTCAGAGTCTTAGCCTTCTCGATAGCTTCATCAATGTTACCAACAAGATAGAATGATTGTTCTGGTAATTCATCAAGCTCACCGTTTAGAAGCATATTAAAACCTTTGATAGTTTCAGCTAAAGATACATACTTACCTGGAGATCCAGTAAAGATTTCTGCTACGAAGAAAGGTTGAGATAGGAAACGCTCAACTTTTCTAGCTCGGTTTACAACTAATTTGTCTTCTTCAGATAATTCATCTAGACCTAGAATTGCGATGATATCTTGTAATTCTTTATATCTTTGTAGAGTTTGCTTTACGTTTTGAGCAGTTGAGTAGTGCTCGTCTCCTACAATATCAACTTGTAACATAGTAGAAGTAGAATCTAGAGGATCTACCGCAGGATAGATTCCCTTAGCTGCTAGGTTTCTTGATAATACTGTTGTTGCATCAAGGTGAGAGAAAGTTGTCGCAGGAGCTGGGTCTGTTAAGTCATCAGCTGGTACGTAAACAGCTTGAATTGAAGTAATAGATCCAGAAGTCGTAGATGTAATTCTTTCTTGAAGTCCACCCATTTCAGTCGCCAGCGTAGGTTGATAACCAACCGCAGATGGCATACGACCTAGAAGAGCAGATACTTCAGCACCAGCTTGTACAAATCTGAAAATGTTGTCAATGAAAAGTAGTACTTCTTGCTTGTTAACGTCACGGAAGTATTCTGCCATTGTTAGCGCAGTTAATCCAACTCTCATACGAGCTCCAGGTGGCTCGTTCATTTGACCATAACAAAGTGCTACTTTTGATTCAGCAAGGTTATCTTCTCTAATAACCTTAGACTCTTTCATTTCCATGTAAAGGTCATTTCCTTCACGCGTTCTTTCACCTACGCCACCGAATACAGATAATCCACCGTGTGCCTTAGCAATGTTATTGATAAGTTCCATGATTAACACGGTCTTACCTACACCAGCTCCACCGAAAAGACCAATCTTTCCTCCTCTTCTATAAGGAGCAAGTAGATCAACAACTTTAATTCCTGTTTCGAAAATTGAAGGCTTCGTTTCAAGGTCTGTGAAAGATGGAGACTTTCTGTGAATAGCTGAAATAGTTCCCATATCAACAGGTCCCATTTCATCTACAGGTTCACCTAAAACGTTAAAGATACGTCCTAGAGTCGCCTTACCAACAGGAACACTTATTGGCATCCCTAGATCTTCAACAGCCATTCCTCTCTTTAGACCATCAGTTGATGTCATAGATACAGCTCTTACTTTGTTGTTACCAAGAAGTTGTTGAACCTCACAAATAACAGATGCATCGCCGTTTGTAACTTTAAGAGCTGTGTAAATTTGAGGAAGTTTACCATTAGAGAACTCCACGTCTACTACAGGACCAATAATTTGAGAAATAGAGCCAGTGTTTGTTGCAGTGTTTACCATAAATAAGTTCGATATTCCGAAGTCGAAAATGTGTTTAAATAAGTTTCGTAATAAATAAAAAAACCAAGTTTAGTGTGCAAAAGAGGTTTTAGTCATCTGATAGTTAAAACTATCTCTGTTAGACAGTATACAAGCGTAATGAAGAATAATAATTAGAAAAGTGATAAATTAAAAAATAATTTTTCAGCCTTTTTATAAAACATTTGTCACTCTTACGTATCAATTACTTTTTTATTGAATCACTTAATAACTCATTATTTACTAATACATATTATCTGATACCATTCTACCTGTAGTTTTTAACCAATTCTGAGCTTCTATGTAATTATTCGGTGCTAACCTTATTGCTTGTTTCCAATATTCAGCCGCTTTATCAAACATTGTTCTTGCTGTTTCTAAGTCTCTCTTCTCTGAAGCTTTGACCCCCTGATAATGATAAATCACGGCAATATTGTTTAGTGCAGGAGGGAGTCTAGAGTTTAAATCTAAAGCTTGGTGATAATACTCCAATGCTTTAATATACTCACCATTACTAGCATAGATTAATCCTATGTTGTAAAGTATATAGCTTCTGTCATAAGGATCTTCTTCTAATCTTAAAGCTTCATAGTAGTTTTCTAAAGCTTCAGCATACTCACCTTCAGACTGAGCAGACATCCCATCTCTGTAGTAGGCGAAGGCTTCTTTTTCTTGTTTACTAGCTGGAAGAACTTTTAGAACGATATCTGCTATTACTGTAAAAGTCTTATCTATAAAGTTGTCATTTTTTTGAAATCTAGGCATAAAATTGAGTTAATATTAACTTTTCTGGGCTTCTAAAGGCATAAAATCTTTAGGTTTGTTAAAATCATTGTATTATCAAAGTCACTTGCTTCTTTATATAATGTAAAATCAATAGAAGCTTATATATGATTTGTCTTTACATAATCATTATAATTAATAATTGCTTGAAGCTAAAATATTAAGTATTCTGCTTATTCAATCAATTGAATTTTTTCGGTCAAAATAATCATAAAAAAATAGGAAAAAGAATGATAGAAAAAGACTATAGAAAGAAGAAAGAATCAACATACTATAAAACTAATAATAACTGGATATTAAGCCTTTGCAACATTAGAAATGATATTCAACTCAAGATGAAAAGTAATTTTAGAACTGAAGATGAAATAATTCTACTTATTAATCCTTTAACGATGAAAAGGGAAACTCATCTTTATGGGTTGAACGAAAAAGAAAAATTTGGTGATAATGAACCATTAACATTTGTGCTTGAAAGTGAAAAAGGAATTAATCCAAAACTGGAGAAGAAAAATAAAAAAGGTCTCAAGGATGACGACAAAACTAAAGACACGGAAAACGTAAAAAGCAAATTAAAGCTGAAGAGAAAAATTGAAGGCAGTTTTGATGACAAAGGTGGGAGGAACACACAGAATTTAAATAAAGGAAAGAAGAGAAAAAAAGGCAGTAAGAAAAAGGACTCTGAGAATGATTCAGTAATGGTGCAGCCTGAAGAAATATTTTTATCAGGCCCAATATCAGTTCAAGAACTAGGAGAAAATATCTGTGTATCTGCAACAGAGATTATTAAAACACTCTTTTTAGACGGAATAATAGTTAATCTTAACCAAATTTTGGATACAGATACTGCAATCAATGTAGGTGAAAAACTAGGTACAAAGATTATTTTTAGCGAGAGCGAATTAAAGAGTGAACGAAAAGATTTTTCTAAATTAAGTGACCTCGAAAACGCAGAAAAACGTCCTCCTATCATTGCTGTAATGGGGCATGTTGATCACGGAAAAACAACGCTTTTAGATAAAATTAGGCAAACGCAAGTAGCACAGAAAGAAGCTGGTGGAATAACACAAAAAATTGGTGCTTATGAAGTGAATATTAATTATCGAGACGAGGAAAAAAGACTAGTCTTTTTAGATACACCAGGGCATGAGGCATTTGCGTCAATGAGATACAGAGGAGTACAAGTTACTGATATTGCAGTTTTAGTTGTAGCAGCTGATGATGGTATTAAACCACAAACGGTGGAAACGATAAAATGCATAAAAGAAGCTAAAGTACCCTTAATAGTCGCGATCAATAAGATAGACAAGGACGATGCCAATATTGAAGTTATTAAACAAGAACTTAGTAAATACGACGTAATCCCTGATGAATGGGGAGGTGATACTCCAATGGTTCCTATTAGTGCAAAAGAAGGTACCAATATGGATGAACTCTTAGAGATGATGGTTATACTAAGTGATATGCTAGATTTACGAGCTTCAAATGCAGGAAATGCTGAAGGTACAATTTTAGAAGCAAATCTAGATAAAGCTAAAGGAGCCATTGCTACATTATTAGTACAAAATGGAGTTCTTGAAGTTGGAGATATAATTGTGACAAACAGCAATATGTCAAAAATCCGAGGAATGATTAACTCAAATAATGAGCCGATCATGAAATCAATCCCCTCTTCCCCTGTCCTAGTTTGGGGATTATCAGAAGTGCCAAGTATTGGGGATAAATTTGAAGCCTTTAAGGAAGAAAAAGAAGCAAAAGCTGCTTTACAAATAAGAAAAGAAGAAACTAGTGGTGTACAAAACTCTAGTTCTACAGCTGACAAATATTCTTTATTAAATTCAAATATTCAAGGTGTTATTAATTTGGTTATTAAAACAGATATCCAAGGTTCAGTAGAAGCGATAATTAATAGTATTAATCAAATTGATCAAGACAAAGTTAAGATACGAGTGTTATACGCATCACCGGGTGAAATTACGGGGACTGATGTCGATTTCGCAGATGCAAGTAAATCTACGGTCTTAGCATTTAATACTAATTTAGCCCCAGGAGCAAAAAAAGCAGCTCGCCATTTAGGAGTAACCATAAAGGAATATAACGTAATATATGATCTTTTTGATGATATTCAAATTATGGTTGATGATATCATCGGACCTCAATATGAAGAAAGAAGTATAGGACAGGCTATGGTTAAAGCTGTTTTTCCTCTTGGGAAAAAATATGTTGCTGGTAGTCTGGTTACTGAAGGGAAAATAATCAAAGGATGTCATGTAAAAGTGAACAGAGATGGCGTGGAAGTATATCAAGGTGTTCTTTCTTCACTGAAACAATTTAAACAAGATGTTGGGGAAATGGAGGAAAACTCAGAATGTGGTATCTACATAGATGAATTTGATGAATGGAGAGAAAAAGACGTTATTCTAGCTTTTGAATTAGTGGAAAAAAAAAGAAATAAATAAGAATAGACTTACTCAGCGTTCACTGCAATAAGTCTAAAAAAAGTTAAAAGATTCCATCTCGATTAATGAAAGGTAAAAGAGATACCATTCTTGCTCTCTTCACCGCTTTTGTTAGTCGAGCTTGTTGCTTTGTTGTCAAGCCTGTCATTCTGCGAGGTAAAATTTTTCCTTGTTCTGTCAGAAATTTACTTAGCAGCTCCACATCTTTGTAATCAATTACTTCATTAGTTGATAAAGGAGAGATTTTTCGACGGTATATAGCCATAATAATTATTAACGTTTATTTTATTTCTTTGAAGATCTCATGTTTCTTAGATAAAGGACAATACTTCTTTAACTCTATGCGTTCTGGAGTATTTTTCCTATTCTTTGTTGTGTGGTATCTGTAAACACCTTCGCTGGTCTTACATTCCAATGTAATTCCAATTCGCGCTCCCTTGCTCTTAGCCATGTGTTTATTTATTCTTTATTTTTGCAAATTTATATTTGACCAAGAAAATAAAAGTCTGATTTCTAAAAGAAATTTTAGAAAAGAGAACTTGAATTTTCTTTCACGTTTTGTTATATGTTATAATCTCTTATCGTGAATAGTAAAGCTTTTAGAGAAAAGAAATAATTTAACTAATTCAATAAAATAAAGACGAATTATGGCAAACTCAGCTTCTGCGGAAAAAAGAATTGAAGTAAACAAGAGAAATCAACTTCGCAACAAAGCATACAAATCAACTATAAGAACTATATATAAAAAATGCTTAATTGCAATTAATAGTACTGATGAAAATAACATGGATTCTGTGAATTCACTAATATCATTGTCTTATAGTAAATTAGACAAAGCTGTGCAGAAGAAAATGATGCACAAAAATGCGGCTGCCTCAAAGAAAGCAGCTCTTGCGAAAGCGTTAAAGAAAAGAGAACAAAACAAGTAATAAGAATCCTATTAGTAAAATAAGATTCATTAAAAGAATATAAGTTACTTCCTAGTAACTTATATTTAATATTTTTATTCTGAGTCAAAAAAAATCAAGAAGAACATAACAATACAAATTGAATGTTCCAATCTTTTGATTACATTTTTTAGTTACATAACATCAAAACAGATCATATAACAAGAGATTAATTAGTCCTGTTAATTATATTGATTAATAAAAACAAAATTATAAAGGAGATACTAATCTAATGTCTAACACTAGTAAAATATCTACTTTTAGCCTACCAGATTTAGTTGAAATTCAACGCGCGAGTTTTTGTTGGTTTCTTGAAGAAGGGTTAGCTGAAGAAATAAAAAATTTTTCTCCGATAACAGATTACACAGATAATTTAGAATTGCACTTACTCGGTGATGAGTATAAGCTAAAGTATCCTAAATATAGCATAAACGAATGCAAAAGGAGAGATGCCACATACTCAGTGCAATTATATGTTCCAGCTAGGTTGGTTAACAAAGAAGATGGAACAATTAAAGAGCAAGAAGTCTTTATAGGTGATTTACCTTTGATGACCGATAGAGGAACATTTGTCATTAATGGTGCAGAAAGAGTAATTGTTAACCAAATCGTTAGAAGTCCAGGCATTTACTACAAATCAGAAACAGATAAGCAGGGAAGACGAACTTATAACAGCAGTTTAATATCTAATAGAGGCGCTTGGGTTAAATTTGAGACTGATAAGAATGATTTAGTCTGGGTGAGAATAGATAAGACCCGGAAAATAGCAGCCCATGTTTTTCTTAAGGCTATGGGGCTTAGTGATAGCGACATTTACAATGGTCTTCGGCATCCTGAATACCTGAAGAAAACTTTTCGTGTTGAGGGTAACTATACTATCGAAGAATCTTTAATACAAATGTACGCAAAATTGCGTCCAGGAGAGCCGGCTACAGTAACCGGTGGTCAACAAATCTTATACTCACGTTTTTTTGATCCAAAGAGATACGACCTTGGTAAAGTAGGTAGGTATAAACTAAATAAGAAACTTGGTCTATCTGTTCCAGAAAATATTCGTGTATTAACTCCTCAAGACACATTAGCTGCAATTGATTATCTAATCAATCTGAAGTTTGACCTAGGGGAAGTGGATGATATTGATCATTTAGGTAACAGAAGAGTCAGATCTGTTGGGGAACTTCTACAGAATCAGGTCAGAGTAGGATTAAATAGATTAGAAAGAATTGTTAGAGAAAGGATGACTATCTGCGATAGCAATTCTTTAACACCGAATACCTTGGTGAATCCGAAACCAATTGTAGCTGCTATAAGAGAGTTTTTTGGTTCTAGCCAATTGTCGCAATTCATGGATCAAACTAATCCTCTTGCGGAGCTCACACATAAAAGAAGAATTAGTGCGTTAGGACCTGGTGGATTAAATAGGGATCGCGCTGGTTTTGCTGTGAGAGATATTCATTTAAGTCATTATGGTAGAATTTGTCCCATAGAAACGCCAGAAGGACCAAACGCGGGGTTAATAGGAGTTCTAGCAACCCATGCAAGAATTAACTCATATGGATTTATAGAGACACCATACTACAGGGTAGAAGATGGTAAAGCACTGACTACGTCTGTTCCAGTATATTTAGCAGCCGATCAAGAAGATGAATTTAGAATTGCTCCTGGAGATACCCCAATCGACAATGAGCAAAAAATAAAAAGTGAAATCGTACCTGTTCGATACAGGCAGGAATTTACAGCGACGAAGAAAGAATTAGTTGATTATCTAGCAGTTTCGCCAATACAAGTTATATCAATAGCAACTTCACTTATACCATTTGTTGAGCATGATGATGCTAACAGGGCTTTAATGGGATCAAATATGCAAAGGCAGGCCGTTCCTTTGCTGTATCCCGAAAGTCCATTAATCGGGACAGGGTTAGAAGCTCAAGCAGCACGTGATTCAGGTATGGTGGTTGTAAGCTTAGAAGATGGAGTTGTTACTTATATTTCTGCAGACAGGATTTGTGTTACCAGTAAAGAGGGTAAAGAAATTGCATACAATTTGCAGAAATATCAAAGATCTAATCAAGATACGTGTATAAACCAAAGACCTTCTGTTTGGCTAGGAGAGGAAGTAGTAACAGGGCAAGTGATAGCCGACGGTGCTGCAACCGAAGGTGGAGAATTAGCCCTGGGACAAAATATACTTATAGCATATGTACCATGGGAGGGATATAACTATGAAGATGCATTTCTTGTTAGTGAAAGACTAGTTTATAACGATGTTTATACTTCAGTTCATATAGAAAAATATGAAATAGAAGCACGGCAGACAAAGCTAGGTTCAGAAGAAATTACAAGAGAATTACCGAATGTTGGTGAGTATTCACTTAGAAAATTGGACGATAATGGAATAATTGTTATTGGTTCATGGGTAGAGTCTGGTGATATCTTAGTAGGCAAAGTTACACCCAAAGGAGAATCAGATCAGCCTCCAGAAGGAAAGTTATTAAGAGCTATTTTTGGTGAAAAAGCAAAAGATGTTAGAGATACCTCGCTAAGAGTTCCAAATGGTGGTAAGGGGAGAATTTTAGATGTAAGAATATTTACTAGAGAAAAAGGAGATGAGTTGCCAGCTGGAGCTAATATTGTTATCCGGGTTTACATAGCACAAACTCGGAAAATACAAGTGGGTGACAAAATGGCAGGAAGACATGGAAATAAAGGGATTATTTCAAGAATTTTACCAAGACAAGACATGCCATACTTGCCTGATGGCACACCTGTTGACTTGGTTCTTAATCCGTTGGGAGTACCATCAAGAATGAATGTGGGACAAATTTTTGAATCACTATTAGGATTGGCAGCTGAACATTTAAATAAAAGATTTAAAATCGTACCATTTGATGAAATGCATGGCGCCGAAGCTTCAAGAGTATTAATTAATAACAAATTAATGAGTGCTAAGAATGAAAGTGATAAAGATTGGATATTTGACCTTGAACACCCGGGCAAAATAAGATTATTCGATGGTAGAACAGGTGAAGCATTTGATAACCCTGTAATGGTAGGTATTTCGTATATGTTAAAACTTGTTCATTTAGTAGACGATAAAATACATGCGAGATCGACAGGACCGTATTCTCTGGTGACTCAGCAACCTTTAGGTGGTAAAGCGCAGCATGGTGGACAAAGATTAGGAGAGATGGAGGTTTGGGCTCTTGAAGCCTTCGGAGCATCGTACACTTTACAGGAATTGCTAACTGTAAAGTCGGATGATATGCAAGGAAGAAATGAAACATTAAATGCAATTGTTAAAGGAAAACCCATTCCAAGACCAGGTACACCTGAGTCGTTCAAAGTATTAATGCGTGAATTACAATCGTTAGGACTAGATATAGGTGCATACAAAATAGAAACATTACCAGATGGACAAACAAGAGGTGTAGAAGTTGATCTTATGTCAAATGTGAACAATAAAAAATTCTACTCACGCCCTACCTATGAATCTATCACTCGTGAGGATATAGAGACATCTTTGATTTAATTAGAAAGTAAATAAATACAATACATAGTCCAAAACTAAAATGCCGAAAATAGAACAATATTTTGATTATGTAAAAATTAATTTAGCCTCACCTCAAAGAATAAAAAAATGGGGGGAAAGAGCACTTCCTAATGGCCAAGTGGTTGGGGAAGTAACTAAACCAGAAACAATCAACTACAGAACCTTAAAACCAGAAATGGACGGTTTGTTCTGTGAACGAATATTTGGGCCTGTAAAAGATTGGGAATGTCATTGCGGCAAATACAAAAGGGTTAGATACAAAGGTATAGTTTGTGAAAGATGTGGTGTCGAAATAGTTGAGTCGAAAGTTAGAAGACATAGAATGGGATATGTACAACTAGCAGCCCCAGTAACTCATGTCTGGTATCTAAAAAGTTTACCAAGCTATATAGCAATTCTTTTAGATCTGCCATTAAAAGACGTTGAACAAATCGTGTATTTTAATTCTTACATTGTTACAAGACCTGGAAATTGTGTAAGTCTAAAGTACAAACAATTACTTAGCGAAGACGAATGGATTGATATAGAAGATCAGCTATATCAAGAACAATCAGATATTTATGGTGTTGAAGTAGGAATAGGCGCTGAAGCTATACAGAAACTACTTAAAGATATTGATTTAGAAGTTGAAGCAGAAAGTTTGAGAGAAGAAGTATTATTATCCAAAGGTACAAAGAAAGATAAAGCCATAAAAAGGTTAAGAATCATAGATAATTTTATAGCTACTAGGTCTGATCCTGCTTGGATGATATTGACAATATTGCCCGTAATTCCACCTGACCTAAGACCAATGGTTCAATTAGATGGTGGAAGATTTGCAACCTCAGATTTGAATGACTTATACAGAAGAGTTTTGAATCGAAATAATCGTTTAATAAGATTGCAGGAAATTTTAGCTCCCGAAATTATTATTCGCAATGAAAAAAGGATGTTACAAGAGTCCGTAGATGCTCTTATTGACAATGGAAAAAGAGGAAAAGTTGTTGTTGGAGCAAATAACAGGCCATTAAAATCACTATCGGATATTATTGAAGGGAAGCAAGGAAGATTTAGACAAAATTTACTTGGTAAACGAGTTGATTATTCAGGTAGATCTGTGATTGTTGTGGGACCAGAATTGCAGCTAAATCAGTGTGGATTGCCAAGGGAAATGGCATTGGAACTATTTCAGCCATTTGTAATACATAGATTAATTCATCAAGGTTTAGTGAACAATATTAAGGCAGCAAAAAAATTAATCCAAAAAAATGAATCTATTGTTTGGAACGTTCTAGAAGATGTTATACAAGGTCATCCTGTTTTATTAAATAGAGCACCTACATTACACCGACTGGGGATACAAGCCTTTGAACCTATATTAGTTGAAGGTCGTGCTATTAAACTACATCCGCTAGTTTGTCCAGCGTTTAATGCAGATTTTGATGGGGACCAAATGGCAGTTCACATTCCTTTATCTCTCGAAGCTCAAGCTGAGGCCAGACTATTGATGCTTGCACCCTATAATTTCTTATCACCTGCTACAGGAGAACCTATTATAATGCCTAGCCAAGACATGGTACTAGGTTGCTATTATCTAACTGCGGAGAACCCCACACAACAGAATCGTCAGGCATATTACTTTGCAAGTTTGGAGGATGCGTTATTAGCGTATGATTCGAATAAAATAAGATTGCATTCTTACATATGGGTAAGATTTGATGGAATTGTTGAGTCGGACAATAAAATGGTCAACGTTGAAAAACAAGCTGATGGAACTGAACTACACATCTTTGATGATCGAATAGTGAAAAAGAATGAGCATGGAGAAACAATTGTCCAATATATACTGACGACCCCAGGACGTATTCTAATTAATAAAATTTTACTAGATTCATTGGTTATAAATAAATAACGAGGAGTTATTAACAATAAAAAGAATATATCATGAAAGAAAAATATTTGTTTGTGCCACCGAAGCCCAGATTTACAAATAAAGTCATCGATAAGAAAGAGTTAAAACGTTTAATGGCCTGGGCGTTTAGTAATTACGGTACATGCAGAGCTTCTTATATGGCCGATAGGCTAAAGGAGCTTGGATTCCATTATGCAACAAGGGCAGGTATATCACTAAGCGTAGAAGACTTAAGAGTACCTCCTACTAAAAGTAGTTTACTGAATAAGACTAACGAATCAATAAAGCTGACAGAGGAACAATATGAAAGAGGGGAAATTACAGCCATTGAGAGGTTCCAAAGAGTTATAGATACATGGAATAATGCTAGTGAAGAACTAAAAACTGAAGTGATTAGATATTTTAGGGAGACAGATCCATTAAACCCTATCTATATAATGGCCTTCTCAGGTGCTAGGGGAAATATTTCTCAAGTGCGACAACTAGTTGGAATGCGTGGATTAATGTCTGATCCTCAAGGGCAAATCATTGACCTTCCGATAAAGAGTAACTTCAGAGAGGGGTTGACTGTTACCGAGTATATTATTTCATCATATGGGGCGAGAAAAGGATTAGTAGATACAGCACTCAGGACAGCAGATTCAGGGTACTTAACAAGAAGACTTGTTGATGTTGCTCAAGATATCATTATTAGGGAAATTGACTGTGGAACGCAGCGGAATATTATCATTAAAGATATGGTTGCCAACAATCAAATACTTATTCCAATTGGTAGCCGATTAGTTGGTAGAGTTCTATTCGAGACACTGTATTATCCTCATAATGGTAGTGTTATAGCACATGTAAACCAAGATTTAGACCATGAAACAAGTAAAGCTATAGTTGATGCTGGTATAAAATCAGTTAGTGTTAGATCACCATTGACATGTGACTCTGCAAGATCAGTATGCCAATTTTGTTATGGTTGGAACTTAGCACATGGTTCACTTGTGGATTTAGGGGAAGCTGTAGGTATAATAGCAGCACAATCTATTGGAGAACCAGGTACGCAGCTAACTATGCGTACTTTCCATACGGGTGGTGTATTCACAGGAGAATTAGCTGAGCAAATAAAGGCTCCATTTAATGGAATAATAAGGTTACCTAAAGACTTAAAATCAAGGTTAATTAGAACAAGGCATGGCCAAGAAGCGATTATTTTAGAATCAGGGTACAAATTATCCCTCTATGATTATGCGCTAAATGAGAAAAAAGTCGAGTTTACACAAGGAACAACATTGTTTATTAACGACAATGAACAATTTCGTAAAGACCAAGTAATTGGTGAAATTAGCACTAAAACCAATTTAATAACCGAAAAGGCTACAAAAGATTTACTAACTGAAAGCTCAGGAGAAGTTTTGTTTTCCGAGCTTACATATGAAGAACAAATTGATAGGCAAGGAAATGTAACGACAAAAACCGGTAAGGGAGGATTAATTTGGATATTATCAGGCGAAGTATATAATCTTCCTCAGTCAGCGACAATGGAAGTTGAAGAAGGAGAAGAAGTCGAAGAAGGTACAACATTAGCAACGTCAAATATTATTAGTGATTATGGAGGGATCGTTAGGATTAATGAGGAATCAAATTTTGATAAACCTAATGAAATAAATATAGTGACGTCATCAATATCTGTAGAAGATGCAGTTATTAGGAATGAATCTGAGAATGAAGACACTGATAGAAATTTCTTCTTAAATTTCTTAAATGGTGACAAATTTCTGATGCTTTGCTCTCCTGGAAATAAGATTAATAATTCACAAATAATAGGTGAACTAGTAGATGAGAGTTATAAGACGAAGACCGGAGGATTTTTACAATACGGGGAAAATGATGAAACAAACGAGACACAGAGTCTTTACTGGATTCCAGAAGAAATACACGAAATAAAGAAGGATGTTTCTCTTCTGATGGTAAACAATCAAACATACATAGAAGCTGGAACGGAAATAATTAAAGACATCAAAGCAGAAAATTCGGGATATTTGGAGATAGTTGAGGAAAATGGAATTGTTGAAAAATTAATTATAAAAGTTGGCCAAATTATTCAAACTAGTGATATAGAAACGCAAGAGAGAGAATTACCTGAAATAGTTAAGCCAGGAGGCAACCTATATGATAATGTCAAGGCTGAGTCACCATACTTTGTTGAAAAGATAAAAGAAGGATTATTAATTAGACCAATAGATGAATATAAGATTAGCAAAGAACAATTTCAAGTTAAAACTAAACATTCAGTTAACAGTAATCAATCTATAAACATTAACTTAGTTCAACATCTTCTATTCAAAGAAGGAGAGAAAATTGAATCTGTTAAGGGCATAGATTTGGTAAAGACATATTTAATAGTAGAGATTGTTTCTGACCAAATGCATGGTTCTGCTGACGTGGAGTTTTTAGAAACAAATGTAGCTGGCGAGTATAATCTGCAGATTGCTATATTGGAAAATTTACAAATTAAACACGATACATTTGGTGACAATAACCAACAGTCTACTAAAACAAACTTCTGCTTAGATAATGGTGAAATCATTGAATCAGGGGCGTTAGTTGCTAAGACATCATTAGTTTCAAGGTCTAAGGGAAGAATACAAAGAATTACCGATAATGGACAATCAGGAAAGAAAATTCTTCTTTTACAAGATAAAGATCAAGAGACTATCCAGCTTTATGGGCAAACTCCACAAGTATGTGAAGGGGAATTAGTTCGATATGGAGATCAAATAGCAGCTAACATTGTTGCTCAAAAATCTGGGCAGGTAGTTAATCTTAACAACAGTGAAATAAAAATACGTTCAGGACATCCCTACCTAGTTTCATCTGGAGCAATATTGCAAACAAAGGAAAAAGATCTTGTTCAGATGGGAGATACACTAGCAATATTAGTCTTCGAAAGATCAAAAACTGGTGATATTGTGCAAGGTTTACCAAGAATTGAGGAAATACTTGAAGCAAGAAGACCTAAAGAAATTTGTAAATTAGCACAAAGGCCTGGAAGAGCTAATATTTGGTACGATTTAGAGGAAAATTGTCACGTCGAAATACTAGAAAGAGATGGAAATGTCAGTGAACATGTAATAAACACAAATCAAAAGATCATAATCTCTAATGGAGAAAATATATCGTTAGCCCAAGAAATAACGGAAGGCGCTCCAAATCCACATGAAATGTTGAGTTTATATTTTGACTTCTATATAAATATATTAGGTATCTATGAAGCTGCAAAACTAAGCTTACAAAAAGTGCAAACTTATCTAGTAAATGAAGTGCAAAATGTTTATCAATCCCAAAATGTTGAAATAGCCGATAAACACGTAGAAGTAATCGTGAGGCAAATGACATCAAAGGTTCGAGTTGAAGATGGAGGAGATACAACTTTATTACCTGGTGAGTTGGTAGAATTGCAACAAATAGAAAATATCAATGAAGCAATGTTACTCACTAGAGGTATTCCAGCAACTTATTCGCCGGTCTTATTAGGAATTACCAAATCATCTCTTAATACAGACAGTTTCATATCTGCGGCAAGTTTCCAAGAAACAACAAGAGTCCTGACAGAGGCGGCTATAGAAGGTAAAGCGGATTGGTTAAGAGGATTAAAAGAAAATGTAATCATAGGTAGATTAATTCCAGCCGGTACAGGTTTTAATTCTTACAGTGAAATTTCTAAAATTAATAGAAATGAAAAAAAAGCGTCTGACAGCTATTATTTTGAGAATAAAAAAGATAACCAAGCAGGAAAATTCATATTTGACGAAAACACCGGCTATTTGCATCAAGATGTCAAAATACAATAGGGCTGTAATTTATTAGGTTGAAAAATGTAGATTTTTAGTCGACCCAATTTAATAACTTTGCTAAGATAACAAAGAAATTTAAGAAAAAGAAGGCTCAATCAGCTGAGCAATAAAAGATTATCTATATTCCAATTAATAAAAAAAATTATCAAGTCATGGCAGTTGTAACACTATCTGAATTATTAGAAGCAGGAGTGCATTTTGGACACCAGTCAAGAAGATGGAATCCAAAAATGTTTCCATATATTTACGCAGAACGTAACGGTATACACATCATAGATTTAGTTCAAACTGCTGAACTTTTAACAGAAGCATGCAATTCCGTACGTAAGGCATCTGAAGAAGGTAAAAAGTTTCTGTTCGTGGGAACTAAGAGACAAGCTGCAGGAGTAATAGCACAAGAAGCTGAGAGATGCGGAGCGCATTATATCAATCAAAGATGGCTAGGAGGTATCCTTACAAATTGGTTCACTATAAGAACAAGAGTAGAGCGACTAAAAGACTTAGAGAGTAAAGAAGAAAGTGGTTACTTAGATCAGTTACCCAAAAAGGAAACTGCGCTATTAAAAAAAGAACTAGAGAAGTTGCGTAAAAACCTTAATGGAATCAAAGACATGAAGCGTCTACCTGATTACGTTTTAATTGTAGATCAAAAGAGAGAAAATACAGCTATTCAAGAATGTATGACACTTGGAATACCAATTATTTCAATTTTAGATAGTAACTGTAATCCAGATGTAACAGATATTCCAATTCCAGGAAATGATGACGCTATTAGATCGATCAAATTAATTGTTGGTAAAATTGCCGATTCTATTTATGAAGGCAGAAGTGGAAAAATACAAAACGAAGAAAAGGAAGAAGCAACATTTGCTTAACTTATTTTCCAAAACATCTAAATTCTAAATTTAATACTAATAAAAAAATATGGCTACTGAAATTTCTGCAAAGATTGTGAAAGAATTACGAGATAAAACGTCTGCTGGAATGATGGATTGCAAGAAAGCCTTGCAAGAAGCAGATGGAGATTTCGCAAAGGCTGAAGAAGCTCTAAAGAAAAAGGGGTTAGCCACTGCTGATAAAAAATCAGATCGTATAGCTACAGAAGGAATCGTAGAAGCATACATCCACATGGGAGGAAAACTAGGGGTCTTAGTAGAAGTAAACTGTGAAACAGATTTTGTAGCACGGAGACCTGAATTCCAAGAACTAGCTAGAAACGTTGCAATGCAGATAGCTGCTTGTCCCCAAGTAGAATATATCAATATCGCTGATATACCTCCGGAAGTTGCAGAAGAAGAGAAAAAAGTAGAAATGGGGAAAGATGATTTAGGAAATAAACCTGTTGAGATAAAAGAAAAAATAGTTGAAGGAAGAATCCAGAAGAAATTGAAGGAAAAGGCGTTACTGGATCAAGTATTTATTAGAGACACTTCAATGACAATAGAAGAACTGGTAAAGAAAAACATTGCTGAAATGGGAGAAAACATACAAATTCGCAGATTTGAGAAATTTAACCTAGGTGAAGGATTAGAAAAGAAAGATGAAAACTTCTCTGATGAGGTTGAGAAAATGAAGAAAAGATAATACACCTATTAAGCTATTACTTTAATCTAATATTTATGTGGTAAAACGCAGTTAAGTAAATTAAATCATTATCAAATGTGCATATTGAACAATGATTAGTCATGTGTAACTAACCTGCAAAAAATATGTAGTTAATGCATAATATCTGTAATATTTTTTGAAAGTGAGAAAGATATTACAGAGTTCATTGTAAATACATTTGAAATGTATAATTTATTTGTGTTAGTTAAGTTTATGCTTTTCCTATAACTTAACACTTAAAAATTGCAAAAGAATTATACTCAACTATGTATCAGAATAACCTTAGCGCTTTTAATTCCTTCTACTCAATAGCAGAAGTAGAAGTTGGAAAGCACCTTTATTGGGAAATTGCAGGATTAAAACTACACGGACAAGTATTCATTGTTTCATGGTTAGTTATGGCGGCATTATTAGCATTCGCTGTTGCTGGAACCAAAGATCTTAAACAAACTCCAGAAGGAATACAAAACTTCATGGAGTATGCTTATGAGTTCCTTCAAGATATTGCCAAGAACCAAATTGGCGAAGAAGAGTACAGACCGTGGGTACCATATGTTAGTACAGTTTTCCTATTCATTTTTGGAGCAAACTGGGCTGGAGCTCTTATTCCTTGGAAGCTAATTTCGCTACCGGAAGGAGAATTAGCAGCACCCACGAATGATATTAACGTAACTGTTGCTTTAGCTTTATTAACTTCGTTCTCATATTTCTATGCTGGACTAAGTAAAAAAGGAATTGGATATTTTTCTAGATATGTTAGTCCTACTCCTATTCTTTTACCAATCAACATTCTTGAAGACTTCACAAAGCCTTTATCGCTAAGTTTCCGTCTTTTTGGTAATGTTCTTGCAGATGAGCTAGTTGTTTCAGTATTTGCGTTACTAGTTCCTATTTTAATACCATTACCAGTAATGATATTAGGATTATTTGCTAGTTCTGTTCAAGCTTTAATTTTCTCTACTTTATCTGCAGCCTATATAGGTGAAGCATTAGAAGATCATCATTAACCCTAAATAATCGTTAACTTCGAGTTATCGAAACAGTATCTGAAATAAATTAATCACTAATAAATATGATAAATATTAACAAAATTTTATGAATCCTATCGTATCTGCTGCTTCAGTTGTTGCTTCTGGTCTATCTGTTGGTTTAGCTGCAATTGGTCCTGGTATTGGACAAGGAACAGCTGCTGCACAAGCAGTTGAAGGTATCGCTCGTCAACCTGAAGCTGAAGGTAGAATCCGTGGTACATTACTTCTAAGTTTAGCATTCATGGAGTCACTTACTATTTATGGTCTAGTTGTATCTCTAGCTCTACTTTTCGCTAACCCTTTTAGCGCTTAATTCTTTTACAAGCTAAGTATTTTTTAGTATCCCTAGTCATTGTAAGATGGCTAGGGTATTGAAATGGTTAGATTTTTTTAAGGACCCATTATAAAAAATAAATAATAATGACAAATCTGATATTTTTGTTAGCAGAAGAGCAACAAGGTGGTTTATTCGATTTTAATGCTACTCTGCCTCTAATGGCACTACAAATTCTACTGCTAATGGTAGTATTAAATCTTGTATTTTATACTCCGGTAGCTAAAGTGCTAGATGAACGAGATGAATATATTCGTAAAAACTTAACTGAGGCTTCTGAGACACTAGCAAAAGCAGAAGCAATCACGAAGAAGTACGAACAAGATTTAGCACAAGAGAGGCGTGAATCACAATTAATTATAGCTTCAGCTCAAAAAGAAGCTCAAGAAATAGTTGCGATGGAAATCAAGCAAGCACAAAAAGATACTGAGTCACTAGTAAATGAGGCTACACAACAATTGAATACACAAAAGGAGAAAGCACTTCTAGCTCTTGAAGAGCAAGTGAATACTCTTAGTGAGCAAATAAAGAATAAGTTGTTAAGCGGAAAGTTAACTGCGTAAAGTATCATAATCTATTGATGAAGAAAACAATCATCATAATTTATTAAGTTGTTTGTAAAGTATATATAATATGAGTGATTTTTTATTAATTAGCACCCTTTCAGAAGTATCATCTGGAAAGGGATTCGGATTCAATTCAAATTTCCTAGAGGCCAATGTGATTAACATTGCTCTATTACTTAGTGGTGTTATTTACCTAGGGAAAAACTTTTTGACTTCAGCATTAGAGCTTAGACAGCAAAAAGTTACTGAAGCTATCCAAGAAGCGGAAGAGAGACTACAACAAGCCAACTCAAGACTTTTAGATTCAGAAAAACAACTGGCAGAGGCTCAGAGTGTTATAGAAAAAATCAAAAAGGAAGCTGAAACTACTGCTCGTACAGTTAAAGAAACAATACTTGCTCAAGGTAAAGTAGATATTGAAAGACTGACGAATAACGGTAAGAGTAACATAGAACAGGCCGAGCTGCAGATTAAGAAACAAATCCAGCAGCGTATAGCAAATCTAGCTCTTGAAAGAGTTTCAACTCAATTACAAGACTATATGACTCCTAGCCTTCAATCTAAGGTTATAGACAATAATATTAGTGAGTTAGGAGGACAATTATAATGGCACAAAACTTAAAGGTAGCTCAACCATATGCTAATGCTTTCGTCGAAATGTCATCTGGTAAAGATGTAATATCTGACTTAGTATGCATTAAAACAGCTCTAGAATCTAAAGAATTAAAGCAAGCTTTATGTAATCCTCTTATAGCTGTTGAAAATAAAAAGAAAATGGTAAAGTCAGTCTTCCAAGGGAAAATTGATAATAAAAGCGTAAACTTTTTATTAGTTTTATGTGATAGAGGAAGAATTGATTGCTTAGAAGCAGTTAGTTCATTAGCTTTAGAAATGGCATATAAGAGAGCAGCAATTGGGGTAGCATATGTTACATCAGCTTGCGAAATGTCAGAAAGTCAACAAGAAGCTTTAGTTGGAAAATTAAAGTCAATGACTAAAGCTAAAGAAATAAGGCTGGAAACTACAGTTGATAAAACTTTAGTTGGTGGTTTTACAGTTCAAGTTGGTTCTCGAATAATTGACACTAGTATCTCAGGACAATTAAAGAAACTAGCTTCCCACTTAGGTACTTCAGAATAATTAAAGAGTTCCTACCCCGTTTAGTAAAAAAAACATAATTTATCAAAGTAGACAAATATTGATATGGTAAACATTAGACCTGATGAAATCAGCAGCATTATCCGTGAGCAAATTGACAAGTACGATCAAGGTGTTCAAGTAGCTAATGTAGGTACTGTTCTTCAAGTAGGAGACGGAATTGCTCGTGTTTATGGACTTGACCAAGTAATGGCTGGTGAACTACTTGAATTCGAAGATAGTACTCTAGGTATTGCTCTAAACCTTGAAAGTGACAACGTTGGTGTTGTACTAATGGGACAAGGTAGAGAAATCTTAGAAGGTGGTTCTGTAAAAGCTACAGGAAAAATTGCCCAAATTATGGTTGGTGACGATTTCCTAGGTAGAGTTGTAGATGGTCTAGGAAGAGCTATCGACGGAAAAGGTGATATCAAAGGAAGTGAATCAAGACTAATTGAGTCTATGGCTCCTGGTATTATTTCGCGTAAATCTGTTTGTGAGCCAATTCAAACAGGGATTACAGCAATTGACTCAATGATTCCTATTGGTAGAGGACAACGTGAGCTAATTATTGGTGATAGACAAACGGGTAAAACATCTGTTGCTATTGATACAATCATCAACCAAAAAGAAGAGAAGGTAGTTTGTGTTTACGTTGCTGTTGGACAAAAAGCATCAACTGTAGCGTCTATTGTTACAACTCTACAAGAAAGAGGAGCTCTAGACTATACAGTAATTGTATCAGCTAGTGCAGATGACCCAGCTACGCTACAATATATTGCACCATATACAGGTGCTGCTATCGCTGAGTACTTCATGTACAAAGGGCAAGCAACACTTATTATTTACGATGATCTATCTAAGCAAGCAAGTGCATACAGAGAGATGTCTCTTCTATTAAGAAGACCACCAGGAAGAGAAGCATTCCCTGGTGACGTATTCTATCTTCACTCTAGATTACTAGAAAGAGCAGCTAAGTTAAGTGATGCATTAGGTGGAGGAAGTATGACAGCCCTTCCAGTTATTGAAACTCAAGCTGGTGACGTTTCTGCTTATATTCCTACAAACGTTATTTCAATTACAGATGGACAAATTTTCCTATCAGGTGATTTATTTAACGCAGGTCTTAGACCAGCCATTAACGTAGGTATTTCAGTTTCACGTGTTGGTTCAGCTGCACAAATTAAAGCTATGAAGCAAGTTGCAGGTAAGCTAAAATTAGAATTAGCACAATTCGCTGAGCTAGAAGCTTTCTCTCAATTCGCATCTGATCTAGACCAAGCAACTAGAAATCAACTTTCAAGAGGTCAAAGATTAAGAGAAATCTTAAAGCAAGCTGCAAACTCTCCAATTCCAGTTGAAGAGCAAGTAGCAATCATTTATACAGGTATTAATGGTTTCTTAGACGATATTGAAGTTGATAAAGTTAGTGAATTCATTACAGCTATGAGATCAAACTTAAAGAACTCAAAGCCTAACTACGCAAAAGTTGTTAAGGAAACAAAAACTTTCAACTCAGAAGCAGAAGAGATGCTAAAAGAGGTAATTGCTAGCACAAAGCAAAGTTTTTAATTAAATTAATTAGTTAAAAATAAATCAAAACACCTCCCTCGTTTCAAAGTTATTAATAGCTTTGAAACGAGGGAGGTGTTTTGATTTATTTTAACCAATCATAGCCATTAGCTTCTAGTTCTTTAGCAAGAGTCTTGTCACCAGTTTTTATAATTTTTCCATCTTCCATTACGTGAATGAAGGTAGGTTCAATATAATCTAATAACCTTTGGTAATGAGTAATTAGTATTATTGCATTAGATGGACTTGCTAAACTATTAATTCCTTGGGATACAGTTTTTAAAGCATCAATATCTAAACCAGAATCGGTCTCATCCAATATTGATAACTTAGTATCTAAAACGGCCATCTGTAGTATTTCATTTCGCTTTTTTTCTCCTCCTGAGAAACCTTCATTAACGTTTCTGTTAAGAAAAGAAGGGTCCATATTAACAACTTCCAGTTTCTGAGTTATAAACTCAAAAAATTCCAATGGATCAAGCTCGTCTAAGCCTTGGTGTTTCCTTCTAGCATTACACGAGAGACGTAAGAAATCAGCATTGCTAACACCAGGTATTTCTATAGGATATTGAAAACCTAAGAAAATTCCTTGCCGAGATCTGTCTTCTGGCTCCAGATCAAGGATAGATTGTCCATTAAAGAGTATATTTCCCGCTGTTACTCTATAGGCTGGGTGTCCGGCAACAATTTTAGAAAATGTGCTTTTACCGGAACCATTTTTTCCCATAATTGCGTGAATTTCACCAGCATTTACAGTAAGGTTCAAGTCTTTGATGACCGAATTATCGTTAATAGATGCTTTAAGACCTTGAATTTCAAGAATAGGAGTATTTTTAGTAATCATATATTATTTTAACCGACTGTTCCTTCTAATTTTAAACTTAAAAGACGATCTGCTTCCAATGCAAATTCCATAGGTAATTCATTAAAAACATCCTTACAAAAACCACTTATAAGTAAACTAATGGCAGATTCCATATCTATTCCACGCTGTAAGAAATAAAATAACTGCTCTTCTTCTATTTTGGAAGTTGAAGCTTCATGTTCAACGGTGCTAGTAGAGTTATTCACTTGTATATATGGAAAAGTATTAGCTTGTGCTTTATCACCTACTAACATAGAGTCACATTGAGAATAATTGACACTCCCATGTGCTTTAGGGCCAATTTTCACCTGACCTCTGTATGTATTTTTGGAATTTCCGGAAGAAATACCTTTTGATACAATACGACTTCTGGTATTAGCTCCAACATGAATCATTTTTGTACCTGTATCAGCTTGTTGATAATGATTCGTTAAAGCAACGGAATAAAATTCCCCTATAGAATTATCTCCAGCTAAAATGCAGCTCGGATATTTCCACGTTATAGAAGAACCAGTTTCCACTTGTGTCCAAGAAATTTTAGAATTTTTACCTGCACATAAACCACGCTTAGTTACAAAGTTATATATGCCACCAATTCCATTAGTATCTCCTGAATACCAGTTTTGTACAGTGGAATACTTGATTTCAGCATTTTCCAAAGCAACGAGTTCAACTATGGCTGCATGTAATTGATTTGTGTCAAACTGTGGTGCAGTACAGCCCTCTAAATAACTAACTTTACTATTAATATCAGCGATAATTAAAGTTCTCTCAAATTGCCCAGAATCTTGGTTATTGATTCTAAAATATGTAGATAGTTCTAGAGGACAGGTAACATTAGGAGGAATATAACAGAAAGATCCTTCGCTGAAAACAGCGGAGTTTAGTGCTGCAAAATAATTATCACCTATGGGGACAACAGTTCCTAGGTAGCGCTCTACCAAATCTGGGTGTGATTTTAATGCCTCAGAGATAGGACAAAAAATTACTCCAACTTTCGAAAGTTCTTCCTTGAATGTAGTTCCTACTGATACGCTATCAAAAATAGCATCTACTGCAACATTGGCTAGTTTTTTTTGTTCCGTTAAAGAAATACCTAACTTTTCAAATGTTGCCAATATATCTTCATCTACGTCATCTAAGCTAGATAAACTCTTTTTTTTCTTTGGTGCAGAATAATAAAGAATGTCTTGATAATTAATATCTGTGTAATGGACAGAAGCCCAAGTAGGAGCTACCATTTTTTGCCAGTAGTTGTAGGCACGTAGCCTAAAATCCAACATGAACTTTGGCTCGCCTTTTTTTTCAGAAATTAATTTAATTATGTCAGTGTTAATTCCCTTAGGAAACTCTTCTACTTCAACGTCGGTTGTAAAACCATACTTATAAGGTTGAGATAAAAGCTTCTGAACATCTGAATTACTCTCTTTTTTTTCATTAACTGTATTCGAATAAGTATCTATGTTTTCCATACTTTGTGAATTTAAAAAATACCTTACATAATATCTTAACAATTGTCGTAGAAATAAAGTCAAAATAAAAATAATCATCTTTAATAGATAATTTGAAGCCTCGACTTATGATTAAAATAAAAGTAAAATTGGGTATAAGAGTAGATAGTTAAAGAGGATAGATGGCGGAATGGTAGACGCAGTACACTCAAAATGTGCCGAACTAGTGTCGTGAGGGTTCGAGTCCCTCTCTATCCATAGGACTAATGGTGACAAGAAATTAAAGCTAAATATCTGATAAAATTTCTATGAGAAAAAGAGTAAGAGTAAAAAAAGTATATGACCTTATTGATAATAGGCGCCACTGGAACTTTAGGAAGACAAATTGTTAGAAGAGCCATAGATGAAAAATATCAGGTAAAATGTTTAGTTCGGAATCTAAGAAAGGCATACTTTCTCAGAGAGTGGGGGGCAGAATTAGTATATGGAGACCTAAGTCTGCCGGAAACATTACCTTTGGCATTAAAAGATGTTACCGCTATCATAGATGCATCTACAGCAAGACCTTCTGATCCATATAATGCAGAAACAGTAGATCTAAAAGGAAAAGTTGCATTAATAGAAGCTGCTAAACTTGTTAATGTTGAAAGATATATATTTTTCTCGGTCATAAATAGTAGTAAATATTCAGACGTACCTTTGGTTAAATTAAAATTAGATCTAGAATCTTGTCTGGAAAAATCAGGAATGAAGTATACAATATTTTATTTAGGTGGTTTTTTCCAAGGACTTATTAGCCAATATGCTATCCCTATATTAGAAAAACAACCAATATGGGTTACCGGAGAGAAAACATCTATAGGTTATATAGACACTTCGGATATAGCAAAATTTGCATTACGGAGCTTAGCTCTTAAAGAAACAGAGTGTCGAAAGTTTCCACTCGTGGGTAAGAAAAATTGGAACTCACAGGAAATTATACAACTTTGTGAGCGACTATCTGGTCAGTCTGCTAGAATCACAAAAATACCTATTAGTGCACTGATAATATTTAGGCAATTAATGGGATTCTTTGAATGGGGAGCTAACATTGCTGAGAGATTGGCTTTTGCTGAATTATTATCAACTGGAGAAGATTTTACCGGTAGTATGGAATCGACGTATAAAGTCTTTGGATTCGAAGAAAATGAAACAGCCACGCTTGAAGGTTACATGCAAGATTACTTCGGTAGAATATTAAGAAAACTAAAAGAATTAAGTGACGAAAAAGAAAAATCATTATAAATATTTAAATTACAAAAGTTTCATGGTAATTAATTTTATTCAATAAGTAGATATATAATAATAACAGTATGGATCTACTAATGTAGATAGAAAAATATTTTCCGGAGATAGATAATGTTCACATTAAAGATTGTTGTTTATACTACAGTGACCTTGTTTGTATCTCTTTTCGCATTTGGCTTCTTATCTAACGACGCGTCAAGAAACCCAAATAGAAAAGATTTAGAGTAATCAGTCAAATCAAGAAAAGAAATATAGGCAAAGGAGCTATGGTAATTTAGATTACTAATAGCTCCTTCATTTTGTGGAAAATTAAATAATGTTTATGAAAAAGAAATGAGAAGTTAAATTAAAATAAAGTAAAGAATAACAAACTAAAAATGAAGAATTGGCGTTTAAACAACATAAATCAGTCTGCATTTGAAAAAACAGGTCCAATACCCCGTTCTATAACGAAAACTTTTGAAAAGTTTAAAAAAGAACTTGAACCAAATTCAGAAACAGAAATTATTGAGGAATTTAGAGTTTCTAGATATCAAACAGCAGCATCTATAAAATATCTTATTTTATTAATAGCAGTCCCTTTTATTGTTAACCAAATATCTAGGAATTTTATATTTTCTCCTTTTATTGATTACTTCTGGAACGATAATCAATCAGATATATTTTTAAATGTTTCTCAAGAAGAAAGAGCATTTAGTGAGTTACAAAGATTCGAGGAAAAAATACATTTTGAAATCCTAATAGGACAGTCTCCACCTCTATCACAAGAATCAATTGATAGGGAAGTTAAAAATAAAGCTATGGAATTAGCACAGTTCTATGTCCAGGAAAGTACAGATGCTATAAAAAACTTACTTTCAGATATATTAGCGTTTATTAGTTTTGCCTATTTAGTATTTACTGGAGGTAGACAGATAACAGTATTGAAATCGTTTATCAACGAATTAATTTATGGACTTAGCGACACGGCTAAAGCATTTTTGATAATACTTTCTACTGATATATTTGTTGGATTCCACTCAACACATGGATGGGAGGTAGTTTTAGAAAATGGCCTTAGACACTTCGGATTGCCAGAAAATCACGATTTGATATTCCTATTCATAGCAACATTTCCAGTTGTGTTAGATACGGTTTTTAAATATTGGATTTTTAGATACCTAAACCAAGTTTCTCCATCAGCTGTAGCGACATATCATGAAATGAATGATTAATTCCATGGTCAGAATTAAAATAAAGTCTGACCTAGAATCATAATTATAAATAGCTCTTTCTTCTTAGAACATTGGAACATTGCTTAGTATCATAAATGCGAAGCTTGCTCCACCCATAGCACCTACAAACCAACCAGAAGTAAACTTCTTCCAACCTTTAGAACTTTGTAATTGATCAGTAATTTCACTTTCTTCAAAAGAAACAACACCATAGATGGCAAGACAAGCTGACATTATGATAACAAGACCTAGAGAAGAGAAGTATCCTGACAATAAAGCCACATCAGAATTTCTTAGCGGTCCAAGCTTATAAAAAGGACCTACTAGAAAATATCCGTGAGTCATGCCGATTTCTAAACCTCTAAAAAGAGGAGAGATACCAGGACGATATGCAGGTAGATTGCTTAGGAGAGATCTAGTAAAGCTTGAAGTACTCACAGGAGTAGCTAAATTACCTACGAAGGGATCATCATTATACGGTTTAATAAATTGTGACATATTACTTTTATATGGTTAACAATAATTTATTTACTAAGTATATAGTAGCAATATTAATCAAGTTTTGTAAAAAACATTCTCTTAATAAAATATTAAGCAAAAGAAAGTTACAGTAATGTATACTTTATATATTATAACTTTGTAAAAAATCTTACTATGAGTATCTTATTAGGCTACATTATTCTACTGGCTTGTGCGTTCGGTTTCGCGGCAGGTCTATACTTCGGTCTTTCATCAATAAAACTGATTTAGTAAATTGTGCTTAGTTGGAAACATTGTCCAAATAAGCACTTTTTTTTATTAATAAAAAACTTTAAATAAAAAATATGGATATTCGATACGATCTTATTCTGGGATCTCGGAGAACCAGTAACTATTTATGGACGGTAATAACCTTTATAGGAGGTATTGGCTTCTTCTTAGCAGGAATCTCTAGTTACCTAGGATTTCAATTACTACCATTTGCTAATACTCAAGAAATAGTATTTATCCCACAAGGAATAGTTATGACATTCTATGGAACTGTAGGACTTTTATTAAGCATGTTTTTGTTAGCTACTCTATACCTAAATGTAGGTGGTGGATATAACTTATACGATAAGAAGAATAAAAGAATAGAAATATTTCGGCTTGGTTTTCCGGGAAAGAAGAAAGAAATATGTCTTTCATATCAAATGAAAGACATAAAATCAGTAAAACTCAGTATCTCAGAAGGAATAAATCCTAAAAGAGAAATATACTTAAAAACAAAAGACCAGAGAGAGGTTCCTATCACCAGAATTGGAGAACCACTTCTACTTTCACAAATTGAAGAAGAAGCAGTAGAACTCGCAAGTTTCTTGGAAGTACCATTAGAAGGATTGTAAAAACCCCCATATATTGGGGTTTAAAGTACTCAAAATTAAATTTAAATAAAATAATAATAGAAATTATCTATTTACTTATACGAGAATCAATTTATGATATAATATAACCAGATTCAGCAAGCGGGTATAGTTTAGTGGTAAAACCTTAGCCTTCCAAGCTAATGCTGAGGGTTCGATTCCCTCTACCCGCTCTAAGTTTAAATTTAGCAGCCTGACAGTTCCAAAATTAAAGACATTCAGGATTGAGTCATTTCTATCGGGAAAGGAACCTAAAGAATAAAGAAGTCCTCACATAGCATTCCTGAATATGAAAGGAATTTTCTTTGTGTAAGAAATTTTTGGTTCACTCAGTAAAATAATGAAAATGTTCATTTCTAAATCTTTTACTAGTGAAAGAAAAGACACTTATTAAGAAAATTGAAGTTTTAATTTTTTTTTCTTTGTTGAAACAAAAAAATAAAGCCTGTTCAGTATAATGTAAATGTCAGGTAAAAAAGTAATACGCTTAACTAACACTATCACTATTAATTCCATCTATAGAATAAGAGCAATTTTCTTCTATCTGATGAATAGGACTAATAGTGTACTATAGTTCCTTATAAATTAATTCCCTTTACTACTTTTTCAGGAGGTAATGTCTATGTCAGGAGGATCAACAGGAGAACGTCCCTTCTCTGATATAATTACCAGTATTCGATACTGGATTATTCACAGTATTACTATTCCAGCTCTTTTCGTAGCAGGATGGCTTTTTGTTAGTACTGGATTAGCTTACGATATCTTTGGTACACCAAGACCAAATGAATATTTCACACAAGAGCGTCAACAAGTGCCATTAGTTAATGATCGCTTCAGTGCTAAGCAAGAACTAGAAGATCTAACAAAAGGTCTATAAATAATCATAGGAGCATTCAATGAGTAAAATAAAGCAACCTGTTTCGTATCCTATTTTCACTTTTAGATGGTTAGCTATCCATGGTATTGCTGTTCCAACAGTATTTTTCCTTGGTGCAATCACTTCTATGCAATTTATCCAAAGATAGGAGTTTAATATGAGCGGACCTAATCCTAATAAACAACCAGTTGAGTTAAATCGTACTTCCCTTTTCTGGGGATTACTTACAATTTTTGTGCTTGCAGTTTTATTCTCAAGTTATTTCTTTAACTAAGAAATTACACTTGGCGAGTAAGGTACTGTAAAAAAATAATTAATTCATAAAGCTAATTAATTATATAAAAATCAGATCAGGAGACAAAATTATATGGCTAGTACAGGACGAATTCCTTTATGGCTTATTGCAACAGTAGGTGGTACAGCTGCATTAACAGTTGTAGGACTATTTATATTCGGTTCTTACTCTGGTGTTGGATCATCTTTATAAAAAGAATTAGAGTAGCTCCATGCATTTGAATGCATGGAGCTACTCTAATTCTTTTTGATTTTATGCAATTTCATCTTGCTCTATATATATAAAAGCGAAAGCCATAACAAAACCTGGAAATATAATACCTATAATAGGTACAAGAATAGAAGGCAGATAAGCAGCAGTCATAATTTTACAAACCTCCGAGTAGAGAGAATATATTAAAAAAGTTGTAATACTTTTACTATAACATGTAGTATTACATTCTAATGTATTATAGCTGGCAAATAATTTAGTATGAAAATAAATAAATATATCTTTAGAAGATAATTCCAGCTTATAGAATTATAAATATAAATAGAACATCGAAAAGGTGCATATAAAAATTAAGACACAAGAATTAAATGGAAACCCCAAAAAGTTTACAAGCTATGCAAAAGTTTGCTGAGACATACGCACAAAGAACTGACACATTTTTTTGCTCAGATTTAAGCGTTACATCAATAGTTATTGAAGGTCTTGCTAGGCATAAAGATGAATACGGAGCTCCTTTATGTCCTTGCAGACATTATGATGATAAGATTACTGAAGTATCTTTGGCTTATTGGAACTGTCCGTGTGTTCCGATGAGAGAGAGAAAAGAATGTCACTGCATGCTTTTTCTCACGCCTGAGAACGAATTTTCTGGAAAAGATCAAGAAATCAGTTTAGATTATTTAATTGATCAAATCCAGAAATAGATAGCTTATTGTATGCTATAGTGCTTAAAATTTCTTAATACATGTAGCGTACAATATAAAAGCAATAAACTCCCTTACAGGTTACCACGTCTTAAAGCAATAAGAACAATGATAGCTGGACCAGCTGTTATTACAAGAAAAAGAGCAGCAAGTTGTGCTACAGTTGTTAGATTAGGCATAATTAGATAACCTCATTTTTTAATGAAATATTAAGTCTTTTGCAACAGTTAAGAATATACTTATTAGTACTATATTAGCCATACAGTATACCTTTTGATACAATTATCTTCTAACCTTCATGATAATAGATTAATTCAACTCAGGAAATTAATTTTCTGAAAAGATTAATCTTAAAAACAAATCTTAAAAAAATCACAAAGAAATATTAGGTTGTACATGATAATAAATTTGTAAAGGGAGCTAGAAAGAAATACTTTACTGATAAAGACTTGTCTTTATTAAAGAAATATGATAACTTCCTATGGTAAGGGACACAAAGGACTGCTAACTCAATGGTAGAGTACTCGGCTTTTAACCGATTTGTTCCGGGTTCGAATCCCGGGCAGTCCATTAGTAAGATAAAAAAAAGACACATTTTGCATTTGCAGTGCACTTAGTGGTAAAAAAAAAGAATAGAAAAAGTAAAGGCTAAGTATATTACACAATATACTTAGCCTTTACTCTCTTTGCTACCCCCAGGGGAATTCGAATCCCCGTTACCTCCGTGAAAGGGAGATGTCCTAGGCCTCTAGACGATGGGGGCTAAAATTAATCTACACTTAGAAAGATAACTAATATTTCCATATATGTCAAGTTTTTTTTCAGGGAATAAAAGTATAGAGAAAGTACTGTAGTAGAGTCTATACTGAGAATATATGAACTAAAAACAAAAAACTAAAAATAATTATGGATAATGTAATTCCCCTATTATATCTATCTATTCTATTAATTTCATTACTACTTTTAAGTTTTTTTATAGGTAGGCAAATAATCCAAAGAAAAAAAATAGAAGACGATTTATCAGTATTACAAAATAAAATTAGAAACAATAATGCTAGTGCGAAAGATTATTACGAATTAGGAGCTATTTATTTATCAAAAAAATTGTTTGATCAAGCAATTTTACAATTTAGGTATGCATTACAAATCTGGAAAAATGAGGACATAGAGGGAATTTCTAATCTTTATAACACTATAGGATTTACTTATGCAGAAACGGAACAGTATGAATTAGCAATATATTACTACCAAGAAGCACTAAAAAATGACGAAAATTACACTGTTGCAATGAATAATTTAGGTTACGCCTATGAAAAACAAAGAATGATTAGTGAAGCCATTCAAACTTATAAGCGAGTAGTCGCAAAAGAGCCAATGAATGAAACTGCTGTGTCAAGAATACAGGTATTAAAAAGAAGAATTCCTAAGTCGGGATGACAGGATTCGAACCTGCGACATCCTGCTCCCAAAGCAGGCGCGCTACCAAACTGCGCTACATCCCGTTGATATATACAGTTAATGTATCATAGGATTCAGAATATGTCTAGGAGATTTTATTTATTTCAAAATAATAAAATTATTGTATAAGGTTTTCTTTACAAAGGCAATTTGGCCAACAAAATCGATGGTAATATATATTTAAATTTGAAATGGAGTATAAAATCGTGAAGAAATGGATTTCAACATTGCTACTATGTTTGTTTGTAGCTCTTCCTATGTCAGCAAATGCTGATGTAGCAGGACTAGTGCCATGCAAGACTTCTAAAGAATTTGCTAAGCGTTTAGACGGCAGTGTTAAAAAATTAGAAGCTAGATTAACTAAATATAAAGTGGGAACTCCACCTGCTTTAGCTTTAGAAAAGCAAATTGAATCAACGAAGAAAAGATTTGCACAATATGGTGATGCAGGTTTACTTTGTGGAACTGATGGCCTTCCTCACTTAATTACAGATGGCAGATGGAGCCATTCTGGAGAATTTGTAATACCTGGAATTTTCTTCCTTTATATTGCTGGATGGATTGGTTGGGTAGGAAGAAGTTATGTACAGTTTGCTAGAGGAGCAGATAAGCCTACTGAAAAAGAAATAATCATAGATGTTCCAGTAGCATTGAGCTTCGTTACAACAGGATTTGTTTGGCCATTTGCTGCTTTTAAAGAATTTACAAGCGGAAAATTAATAGCACCTGCTGATGAGATAACGGTTTCTCCTCGATAGTCAAAAAATTAAAACAATTATCATAATATGAATAGTGATTTTTTAAAGTATCTTTCAACAGCTCCTGTATTACTAACAGTATGGTTATCATTAACAGCAGGGCTAGTTATTGAAGCTAATAGATTTGTGCCGGATATGCTTTACTTCCCAATGTAAAAAGTCTGAGTGTTATTGAATGAATATTAACAACATGTTAATATAATAGTGTATCTGGACGTATATAATATATTCTCTTAATCTTGCCAGGCCTGGAAGGGAGCAACAGGAGGGTAACTATATTATTGATACGCTCCAGATATACATTATTTTTCTTTTTTTTCTCGTAAAAATACTTATTATTAATGTATTTATCATAGAATTAGATGGTAAATTGTTATTTAGGAACTTTCATTCAAAAGGAATAGAAAGTAGTAGCGGTAAAAAATATAGAGGATTATCATGACTCCATCTTTAGCAGCTTTTATTAATAGCTTACTTTTAGGACTATTTATCGTAGTTATTCCAGTCGGGACAGCTGTTTTTTTAGTTAGTCAATCAGACAGAGTGACACGTAATTAAATAATTAATTATAAGAATGGGTAAATATAGTACACTATTTGTCAAAAATAATAGACGACTATATTTACATGCATTCTTTTATTGTTATTAACAAGGAAAAATAATGATACTATTAAATATAGCTTCATAAAATATAAGATATTTAGTCTAAAAGACTAAAATTATTTTATATAGAAGAAATCTTAGTGAGTTTCTCAGACAAAAAAAGCATTCTTATCAACAAATTACAATATGCTAAAAAGATTTGGTTTCATAATGACAGCTGCGCTTTGTGCAACTTTATTCTCATCTTCTGCTTATGCGCTTGACCTAGATGAAAGCACACGAAGTGTACCACTAGATCAATCAGGAACAACTGTGGTATTAACTCCTGAACAAGTAAAACGTGGAAAAAGATTATTTAACTCTTCATGCGGAAACTGTCATGTAGGTGGTATTACAAAGACAAATCCTAACCTTGGATTAGAGCCAGATGCGTTAAGTCTTGCGACTCCTCCACGCGATAACATTAATGCTCTTGTGGATTATATGAAAAATCCAACTAGTTATGATGGATTAGCTTCTATCGCAGAAGTTCACCCTAGTATTAAGAGTGCTGACATTTTCCCTAAAATGAGAAGTCTAAACGATGAAGATTTATTCGCAATTGGTGGGCACATTCTACTTCAGCCTAAACTATCAGCAGAGAAGTGGGGTGGAGGAAAAATTTACTACTAATTTATTAAGTAAGTAATTTAGATTTAGATCTTACCTTTTGTATACATTTGGGATAAATGAACAGAAGGTAAGAAGCAAAATAATTTTTTCTTTTTCATAACCAAAAATACCTAAACAAAATAAAAAATTATAGTAATGAAATATATAATCCTAGAGGAAAAAAAAAAATAGCAATCGGATACACTACTTCTAACATTGAACAAATTGTAAATATTCATTCTACTTACAATGTGGGTGATATCTATATAGGCGTAGTTGAGAGTATATTAGAAAACTTAGATATCGCATTTATCAAATTGGACGAATGGAGAGAGAATGGCTTCATGGTTTTGAAAAACGAATTTTTTTTTACGCCGAAAGAAAATATTAAATTGGGAGAGGAGGTTATTGTAGAAATTATTAAAGAACCAATTAGTAAAAAAGGACCTACAGTAACAAAAAATATAAGCCTCCAAGATGAAGAAATTAAGATTTATCCATCTAACAAAAACGATACAGATATCGCGAAAGGATTTAACAAGAAAAAAAAGAAATATCTAAGCGTAGTATCAAAGTTAGTTAAGTCAAAGAAATTTGGTTTAAGCATTGCAAAGAAAAAAGGAGAAATCGATCTTTGGGAGTTCGTTTATCGTTTGCAAAAGTTACAAACAAAGTTGTTTTTACTAGAAGATAAAATACAAAATATTGAGGTATCTCCTTGCTTACTTAGTGATAAACAGGAGATCATAGATATTCTTTTGAAAAAAATTATAGTCGGAGAGAAAAAAATAATTATTGTTAAATCAATATCACAAGCTTTAAAAATAAAAGAGCAATTAATCAAGGAAAAAAAATGGAAGAATAAACTTTATATAGAATACTCTAGTCAAAAAACTTATAAAAATTATGAATATTATATTGGAAACTTAATTGAACAAGCACTAAAGTCAAATATACAATTAAATACAGGTGGCCATATAGTTATCGAAAAAACTGAAGCGTTAACTTCTGTTGATGTTAATTCTGGTGCTTTTAAAAAAATTGGATCTTCAAGACAAACAATACTTTGGATAAATTTAGCAGCGACGAAAACTATTATTAACGAATTAAGACTGAAAAATATAAGTGGAATAATAGTTATCGATTTTATTGGAATGATTAATCAAAATGATCAGCTGTCGTTACTAGAATATTTAAATTTACAGTTAGAATCAAATCTAGACGGGAGCCAAATTATACAAATTTCTGAAATTGGTTTAGTTGAAATAACGAGACAACGAAAGGAAAGAAATGTATATGATATGTTCACGAAACAATGTAAACAATGTAAAGGTACAGGCTACTCCAGAGAAGAAAAATTATCTAATAGATTTCAATTACATTTCTTAGAAACTAGCTCTATTTATGGATAATCTTAGAGGGCTAAGATATCTGAATAATATGCTATAATCATTCTGTTACTAAGGGCGTGTAACTCAGTGGATAGAGTGTCAGATTCCGGACCTGATGGTCGTGGGTTCAATTCCCGCCATGCCTAATAAAAAGAATAATTTATAAAAAAATATGCCTATCTATATCTACTTTACTAGTTATTATGGTATAAATGAATTCAGAACTAAGGGGCTGTAATGGTATCGACATTGTAGAAATTACAATCATGTGATGCAAGTCAAGTTTGGGTAATCCTTGTAAAAAATACCTGCACAATAAATGCAAACAACATAGTAAAGTTCTCTAATAATTACGCATTCGCATAAATATTAAAAGAATTAGCTAGAAAGTAAACGTAAATAATAGAAAAAATTAGGAATAGAAAAAATTCCAAACTAAATCTATAGAAAAATAAACAAATCTGTTTCAGATTTCGCATGAGACTAAGCTTGTGAGTGAATATATTGTATAATCTATAGTGGACGTGGGTTCAAATCCCACCAGCTCCAACCTCTTATAGCATCTGTGGCCGAGTGGTCGAAGGCACCGGACTCATAATCCGTCTCTTGAAAAAGACACCGCTGGTTCAAACCCAGCCGGATGCATATTAAATAAAATGGCATGAAAAGTATTGTTAGACAATGTAATGAAGTCTAAAATATTATTAAAGTACAGATTGAATAATTAAAGTAATAAAATAGAATTTCGAACAAATATGAAACATACTTTATCTGTTTTAGTAGAGGATGAGTCTGGTGTCTTAACTCGAATTGCAGGGTTGTTTGCCAGAAGAGGATTCAACATAGAAAGCCTAGCTGTTGGCCCCGCTGAAGAAATTGGTGTTTCGCGTATAACAATGGTAGTTCCTTCAGATGAAAGAACGATAGAGCAATTAACAAAACAGCTATATAAACTAGTAAATATATTAAAGGTAGAGGATATTACCAACCTTCCATGTGTGGAAAGAGAGTTAATGCTTATCAAAATAAAAACTCAGTTAAGTGAAAGATCTGAAATTTTAGAAATAGCTCAGGTTTTCAGAGCACATGTCGTCGATTTATCGGATGAATCAATAATAATAGAGGTTACAGGAGATCCAGGGAAAACAGCAGCAATAGGAAAGCTACTTTCAAAATTTTCAATTCATGAAATAGCGAGGACTGGAAAAGTCTCTTTAATTCGAGGATCTATGGTTAGTACAAATTATTTAAAAGTTAGATAAAAAATGGGGGTGGAGGGACTTGAACCCTCACGACCGTAAAGTCAACAGATTTTAAGTCTGTTGTGTCTACCATTCCACCACACCCCCTTTTAAAGAAAGATTTTGAATAATTAGATTAGGCGGCACCCAGATTTGAACTGGGGGTGAAGGATTTGCAATCCCTTGCCTTACCACTTGGCTATACCGCCATCTTTCTACATGCCAATATATTAGTATAATTTTTTACTATCGTACATAACTAAGAAATGTTTTTCAGAAAAAATTAATTTTTGCCAATAATTTGAAGAATTAAATCTTCAAATTATTAACAAAGAGAATATTACCCTTTGAAAAGACGACTTCTTAAGATGTCGTTAGCTTGGATAGTTACTAAGTCGGTCTTAGTTAACATTCTATCTCCTGATGCAAAAATTCTGTTAGCCTGTCTCATTCTCGCTCTATCTATAGCATTTCTAACACTTCTAGCGTTAGCGAAGTGAGGTTCAGTCATTCTCAATTTAATATAATCAAGAAGAACTTTTTCTGACTCTGGCGTTAAGAGATATTGTTGTTCTTCTACCATTATCTTTGCAATAATTAATAATTCTTCAGGACTATAATCAGGGAAATCTACGTGATTAGCGACCCTAGAAGATAACCCTGGATTAGATTCATAGAAAGAATCCATTCTCTCTTTATAACCAGCAAATATGATTACTAAATCATCACGCTGATTTTCCATTACTTGTAATAATATTTCTATTGCTTCCGCACCATAATCTCTTTCATTATCTGGTTTATAAAGATAATAAGCTTCATCAATAAAGAGAACTCCCCCCATTGCACGCTTTAACACTTCTTTTGTTTTTGGAGCCGTATGACCAATGTATTGGCCTACTAAGTCATCACGAGTTACTGTGATTAAATGTCCTTTTCTGATATATCCGAGTCTGAATAATATATCTGCCATCTTAAGAGCAACAGTTGTCTTACCAGTTCCAGGGCTACCCGTAAACGACATGTGTAAATTAGGATTTGCCGAACTAAGGCCTAATAATTTCCTAAGACGATGAATTAATAGTAAAGCTGCAATTTCCTTAATTCTATCTTTAACTGGTGCTAAACCGACTAAATCATTTTCTAATTCGTCAAGTACCTCTTGAATTTGTCTGTTTTCATATTCCTCTTGTAAGCTAACAAGAGTATTATCTGTAGATGAAGTCATGGTCGATAAATAATAATGTATATAAAAAAAGATAACTCAAACACTTGGAGTTATTATCACATAGTGTTCAAGTTATCTATATATCTAATTAATTACTATTAAATTAGTAACGCTCACCTTCTGGGCGAGTGCTAGCGTAACTTTGAATAGTGTATCTGATGTTTCTTGAATCAGACTCTTGACGTTGTAGTTGGAATCCAGGCTCGTTAGAAGTTGGTCTTTGAACGATGAAAGAAAGACAACAACTCTCAACACCACGTGAGTTATCGAAAGCGTTAACCTTTACGTAGAAAGCTGGCTTAGCCTTACGACATGAGTTGATCTCGAACATAACAGCAGCTGGATCCTTAACACCGAATAGAGGAAGTCCCCAAAGATCCCAGTAAGAGTTACGAGGATGTGGATCATCTGTGAATTCAACGTTAAGTGCCCATCCTTTACTGATAGCGTATTGGATTTGCTTAACGATTTGCTCGTCAGTTAAGTCTGGAAGGAAAGAAAATGCGCCTTGTGTTAATCTCATGAAAATACTCCTTTAGATGATTTTAATGTAGCCGTGACACTAGAAAACTCTAGTGTCACTTGTATATATTAAGATAGAGAGAAGACTCTCTCAATTTTAATTATATTATCTGTTAGATGTAGCTGTTTCAACGAAGTCAGCTGTATCTGTAGAAGCATAGTTGAATGTAATATCCTTCCATAGATCTAGAGCTGTTTGAAGAGGACCACAGCTCTTAGCTGCATTCTTAAGGATACCAGGACCTTCTGAAAGGTAATCGCGTCCTTCGTTACGAGCTACAACCATACTCTCAAGAGCTACACGGTTAGCAGTCGCACCAGCTTGAATACCATCAGGGTGACCAATAGTACCACCACCGAATTGAAGTACAACATCATCACCTAGGTAGTGAATTAGTTGGTGCATTTGACCACAGTGAATACCACCTGAAGCTACAGGTAGACACTTGTTAAGAGCAGCCCAATCTTGTGCGAAGAATAGACCTTGAGTTAGACTAATCTCTGATTGAGTTGATAGAAGAGTGTTGTAGAAACCTTTAACCATTAGAGGGTCACCTTCAAGCTTACCTACAACAGTACCAGCGTGAATATGGTCAACACCAGCCATACGCATCCACTTACAGATTACACGGAAGTTCATACCGTGAGTCTTTTGACGAGCATATGTAGAGTTACCTGCACGGTGTAAGTGAAGAATCATACTGTTCTCACGAGACCACTTAGCAATACTTTGGATAGCTGTGTAACCCATTACAAGGTCGATCATGATGATCACAGATCCTAATGCCTTACCAAATTCAGCACGCTCGTAAACGTCTTCCATTGTACCAGCAGTAACGTTGAAGTAGTGACCTTTAACTTCACCAGTAGCTGCAGATGCACGGTTAACACCTTCCATACCGAATAGGAAACGCTCTCTCCATCTCATGAATGGTTGTGAGTTAATGTTCTCGTCATCCTTAAGGAAGTCTAGACCACCCTTAAGACCTTCGTAAACAACACGACCGTAGTTCTTTCCAGAAAGACCTAGCTTAGGCTTAACAGTAGCACCAAGTAGAGGACGACCGAACTTGTCTAGTCTCTCACGCTCTACAATTACACCTGTTGCAGGACCTTGGTAAGTCTTAAGGTATGCAACTGGCATACGCATATCTTCTAGACGTAAAGCGTTAACGGCTTTGAAACCGAATACGTTACCGATAATAGAAGCTGTTAGGTTAGAAAGAGATCCTTCTTCGAATAGATCTAATTCGTAAGCGATGTAAGCGAAATATTGATCAGCTGCACCTGGAACTGGGTCAACTCTGTAAGCCTTTGCTCTGTAAAGGTCACAAGCTGTTAGAAGGTCTGTCCATACAACAGTCCATGTAGCAGTAGAAGATTCACCAGCGATAGCTGCTGCACACTCTACAGGGTCAACACCCTTTTGAGGTGTCATACGGAACATAGCTAGTACGTCAGTATCCTTGATAACATAGTCAGCATCCCAGTAACCCATTTTAGCGTAAGGGATAACACCTGATTCGTAACGTTCGTTCTTGATTCGAGTCCGTGATTCTACGGATTGAGACATAAACTCCTCCTTATAACGTGTATTTTGAATGATAAAATTAGCCTATGTAATGTTTCTGAAAAAACTTACACTAGTGGCAGTTAATAATTAATGTTTTAACTCATTAACTTATACCTTGATATTAATATTATCAGGAAATGAAAGGTAAGTAATAACATCTTTTTTATAAAACAGATAATTTTTTCTTATATATAGGAAAATACTAATTATAATTAAATAGGAGAATAAGAGTGATTGTCAAAAATAGTAAAAGTATAATATGACAAATATGGATTATATTTTCCTAAAAACAACAAGTAGAATAAAATTTTAGAACATTAAAAAGTATAACAAAACTCAAACAACAGTATGAATTATATTCATGATTATCTGGATACTTTGTCGAAAAATAGAGATCTTGATGTAATATTTCACTCTTTCAAAAATGTTCAGATACAAGATCCATTATCAAAATTAATAAAGTGGTTAAATACAGAAAAAAGAACAGGAATAAAAATAAAAAGTGAAGAAGATATACTTATTGAAGATTTTTTATATGCAAATAAGAACAAAACTATTCAATTAAATTTAGACGATCAAAAAAGTATATCCCAAGAAACAATATCTCTTTTTAAGACAAATAGAAGAAATCCCAATTTTCCAACTGAGCAACAAAAACTAATATTAAAAGAGCTAAAAAAGGTACCAGTCTATACAGTTGTTAATGGAAATGACGAAATAATACTAGCTTCTCCAAGAGAAAACAATAACGACAATTCATTGAATTGGGTTTATAAGCAGTATCATAATTGGTTTATCTGGAAACAAGATGAAGGTCCAATAACAGTAGGTTTATTTTTCTCTAATAAACAAGATGCCGAATCATATTTACATGAGGTGTGTCTCAAGGATCCACGCGGAGCACAAAATTTAGGACTAAGTGTGAAAAGTACTGGATTAGATACATTTTATTATTTAAACAGAACATCAAATCCTCAAGTACAGTTGAGAATGATTAGTAATTTAGAAGAACTAGATCTACTTTTAAAGAAACATATAAAAAAGAATTTGACCCTTATACACCCAAAACAAAAACATGGTAAAAATTGGTTTAAGGGAACACCAATATATATACTGCGAAGTAATGATTTATCTAAGGATCACCACATTAATGAAGAAAAACGCCCAAACAAAAAATTCATTTTCTTCAATAAAAAAGACATCGGAAAATTTTTAGATTCATCAAAAAACGATAAAAAGCTATATCTCAAGGACCCCACAATCGAAGTATATAATCTTGAAAATTACCTGCTAGATTTAGAAAAATCTGCACCTGATATGATACAGAAAATAAGATTTTTTCCTCCGTACATATCATATAAAGAATTTGATAAAAATATGGAGGAACAAATTACAGAATTATCAGAAAATAAAAAAATGAAAAAAATCCTAGTTGAAAAAGTTAAGTCTCTACAGAGATTCTGTAAAGGTGTCATTTGGTTAGTAACCTCAGACACCCTACCAAGTGAAGAAAATTCTTGGTAAAAAATTATTCATAGGAGAATAGTAAAGAGTATTACTAGAGGTTTTATCCTTTACGTGAGTAATACTCAACTACAAGTAATTCATTCAATTGAAGTGCAACCCAATCTCTTTCAATGATTCCATTAATTTTCCCTGTTAGGGTACTTTTGTCAAATTCAAGATGACTAGGAATATTTGCTAGTCCAGGAAAAGATAAATAGGATTCAATAAGTTGTTTTGATCGGCCGTTAGATCGTATAGTGATAGACTCTCCAGCTTGACATTGGTAGCTTGGAATGGATACTCGTTTTCCACCAATGCAAATATGACCGTGACTAACAAGTTGTCGAGCGGCCGGAATAGTAGGTGCCATACCAAGGCGGAAAACAATATTGTCTAATCTCATCTCTAGAAGTTGCAATAAAGCTTCTCCTGTAGAACCTTTAATTCGTCTAGCATCCTTCACGTATCGTAAAAGTTGTTTTTCTGTTATACCGTAATTGAACTTTAACTTCTGTTTCTCTTCTAAACGGATAGCATATTCAGAAGGTTTTCTAGGTTGATCACCATGCTGTCCAGGCCTAGAATTTCTTTTAGTAGTCTTTCTAGTTAGGCCAGGAAGTTCACCTAGGCGGCGTGTTATTCTAAGCACAGCTCCTCTGTAACGAGACATAATCAGTATTTCTCCGTGTATTTGTTTATTTTTTTTTGTAATGTTCTGTACGCCAATTGACAAGAAATCAGAATGATTAATTTATGAAAAAAGAAAACATAAAATTGACATACCTGAATTATCGCATAGATTTTATACTGGCTGAAGTAATTTAATAAAATAAAAAAAAAGAAAAGAAAGGACTTTACTAAAAAATAAGAATAATCTATAATTTTGATTGTGTCCGAGAAACAAAGTGTGCTGGTGTAGCTCAATTGGTAGAGCAACTGATTTGTAATCAGTAGGTTGCGGGTTCAAGTCCCTTCACCAGCTTATCCTCATTAGATTAAAAACCATGTGTTAATTTGATATCAAAAAATAGTTTCGCACCTCTTAATGGGTAACTGATGCCACGAAGTGATGTATCATAAGATGACAGTATGTCTTTGACTATCAATAATCCAAATTTCCCTGACTCAAAGAAAGCTGAACTATCCACATTAATGAAATTCGAAATAGAGTGGGTGAAACCTAATCCTTTATCAGTAACAGATGATCTCCCAAAGTCGGAATAAGAGAAAGAAGATAAATCTACAGACGTCATAACGTCAGTTTCCATAATGATGCATTTCTTCTTTACACCAAACTTTATTGCATTTCCCAAAAGGTTCAGGATAACATGAGAGTATAAATTTCTCGGCAGAGGCACATATCTGGATACTTGAAAACCGTGTGTATGAAGAATCACAAAACAATTCTTGTAAAGTAATAACATCTCATACTTGGCATCCAAGTCAAAAATGACATCTGGAAAAACACTCATTCTTTTATCTAGTGGATATGCTTTCCTCAGATCCAAAAAATAGTTGCTTAAACTTCTTAATCTATCAATCTCCCTTAACCCCAGCTCAAGCATTTCTTTTTTTTTATAAGCAAGTAGTGTCCCATCATACTCGTATAAAGTTTCTATTAAAAGGCTTATATTAGCTATGGGAGCTTTAAGCTCATGACTGAGAATTGTTAAGTACTTATCTTTTTCACTTTCCATTTGATTATTTTCTAATAAATTAAAAATTATTAAATTAGAATAATTTTATTATTAACTGATAGAGACATTAGGTTAGCCAATTACCGTTAAGTTCTAATTATTTTCTAATTTTTTCTTTCTCGCAACTATCCAGGTAAGTAAAAAAAAAAGAAAACCAGTTGCATAAAGATTCCCAAAAGTGTAAACTAGCATTCAGAGATAACAAAGAATCTTAAATGGGCGGTTAGCTCAGCGGTAGAGCGCCTGCCTTACAAGCAGGTGGTCACTGGTTCAAATCCAGTACCGCCCATTGATAAATGCATACTATGGAAAAAGATTCTGGGCTCATCGTCTAAGGGATCAGGACAGGGACCTTCTAAGTCCCTAATGTAGGTTCGAATCCTACTGAGCCTATATTTTTTTATTTAATCATTAACTTAATAAGTCAGAAAATATTTCTTCAAAGACAGTTTGTACCTTGTCTCCTGAATCAATAGATTCTAATGGGTCTTTACGTAATCTGTGACGTAAGCACATTTTTACTATGGCAGCAACGTGTTCCACTGTTACTTCAGTTTCCCCCATATAAGCAGCATAAGCTCTGGCTGCTCGGTTAGTAACAATATCTCCTCTTAGACCATCTACGTCTAATTCACCACACACTTGGGAAATCTTAACTCTTAATTCATAACTTAGATTTGTTTCCCCTAGTAGACTTTGTGCTTTAACAATTCTATTTCTAAATTCCTGTTGTGTGTCTTGATGTTCCGCTAAGCAGGAAGCTGGATCTTTATCAAACGCTGATCTCTGCTCTACAATTTGTACTCTTAGTTCTGGATCTCTCACAGTTCTTATTTCAGAGTGCATTCCAAAACGATCTAATAGTTGTGGTCTTAGTTCTCCTTCTTCTGGGTTACCTGAACCAACTAATACAAATCTAGCCGGATGTCTGATCGAAATCCCTTCTCTTTCCACTGTATTCCATCCTGAAGCCGCTGAATCTAAGAGAATATCTACCAGATGATCATCTAATAGATTCACTTCGTCTACATATAGGATTCCACGATTAGCTTTTGCAAGTAGTCCAGGTTCAAAAGCTTTAACACCTTCTGTTAATGCTTTTTCAATGTCAATAGTTCCACATACTCTATCTTCTGTGGCACCTAAAGGTAAATCAATCATTGAAACTTTTTTCTTTGTAGTTTGTACAGACTCTCCTGCCTCTACAGATTTTCTTATATCTTCACTCATTAGATCGTAATCAGTTGGATGAGAGTTAAAAGGATCGTTTTCTACGACATCCATCATAGGCAAGATATCTGTAATAGCTCTAATTGTTGTTGATTTCCCTGTGCCTCTGTCTCCCATTATGATAACCCCACCGATTTTAGGGTCAATTACGTTAAGAGCTAGGGCTAATTTCATTTCCTCTTGTCCTACTATGGCAGTAAATGGGAAAACTGGACGTTCACTTGTACTTAATGTTTCTGATGTCACTGTTTTTTTTTCTTAAATTTTATAGATCTACATATTGGTTGAAAAATTTACATATAATATTTTTCTTCTTTGAATTGATTTAATGAATAAACTCTTTATGAAAAAGAGTCTATTTTATTTTTATTATTCGTATAGAGCTGTTCCTAATCTTATAGCTAATGCAAATGAAATTAAAGCTAGTATTAAAGCTACGAAAATCTGAGTGTCACTTATCATTGAAAATGTACTCCTTAAATTTTATTAATTAAGTTAATATTACAGACACAAAATCATAATAGAAACTCTTTGACATATTTATTTAAACTTACTGTGAGTTAATTAATTTTTAATATTTCCCAAATATTTACTTCAAGACTTCATGTCGGGGTTGACAAGTTATTAGATCAAGAGTTAATCTTATTTCAGGATGAGAGAGAAGGAGTTGTTAAAAAATTCTTCTTTCAAAATTTCTAAATGAAAGTGTTTTGTCAAAAGCAAAATTAAATATTGGATATCATGGAGAGTTTGATCCTGGCTCAGGATGAACGCTGGCGGTATGCTTAATACATGCAAGTCGTACGAAGACTTTTAGTCTTAGTGGCGGACGGGTGAGTAACACGTGAGAATCTGCCCTTAGGAGGAGGATAACAGCTGGAAACGGTTGCTAATACTCCATATGCCGAGAGGTGAAAGGATGTATCTGCCTAAGGAGGAGCTCGCGTCTGATTAGCTAGTTGGTGGGGTAATGGCCTACCAAGGCGACGATCAGTAGCTGGTTTGAGAGGATGATCAGCCACACTGGGACTGAGACACGGCCCAGACTCCTACGGGAGGCAGCAGTAGGGAATTTTCCGCAATGGGCGAAAGCCTGACGG
>Ga0315330_10000012_pt1 | contig 87393 bp, 58 predicted proteins | sample M140m34915metaG_FD_203453 | JGI IMG/M metagenome (GOLD analysis project Ga0315330, IMG submission 203453) | Ammonia-oxidizing marine archaeal communities from Monterey Bay, California, United States - M1 40m 34915 | ecosystem: Environmental > Aquatic > Marine > Intertidal zone | place: USA...
AAGGTGTCCGCTACCTCGAGAAGAAAGCGCTCGAAAACCTCAAACGACAAGATGGTATCACTGTCGATGGCGTCACCGTCTCGCTCGCACAGCATTTGGATACGTCCAACGACGCGAGGGCGTCGATGGCGACGGCGCCCGCGAAACCAAAACGCAGACGCGCCAAGACCAAGACCACGACGATCGCGCCGTCCGCGCTCGATCTCGTGCGCTCGATCGATTTAGCATAGCATAGATGGTCTCGCTCGGAGCGCTTCGAGCTGAGACGCGCAGCACATAGTCCAATTTTTTAACGCATTCTTCGCAGAGCCGCGCGCGCTCGCAAAACAACCGACGAGTGGATAACAACCCCCTCATTCCCACACACGCGTTCCCATGCGCGTCCTCGCCGTCGCGCCCGCGGTCGGGCCCGCGCGCGCGACGAAGGCGTCCGCGCCGACGCGCCGCGCCGCGCTCGCGATGTTCCTCGCCCCCTCGCTCACCGTCGTCGCTCGAAACGACGCCGCGATGGCGAAGACTGATTACGAAACCGACGCCAAAGCCGTGCTCGACGCGCAGCGCAAGCTTCTGCGCGACGGCAAGGGCGACGCGTACGCGACGTACCGCAAAGCCGCGGACGAGTTTTTCGCGACGTACAAGTTTGATCACAAAGGACACACGAATTCGTTTTCGCAGACGACGAACCTGGACGTCATCGTCGAGACGCAGCGCGAATATTTAGACGCGAAGGGATTGAAGTGGGATAAAACGCAAGTACCACCGTCGAGCAGTAACAAAGGAGCGATGCTCGATGCGTATCTGGCGAACGGAGAGCGATGCTTGGTGAAGGAGGCGTACCCGCCTTTTGGCGAGATTCGCAAAGACGAGTCGATGCTCGCCGAATGGAAGGCGATCGAGTGCACGCAAGGTTTGGTGAAGCCGAAGTAGGAAAAAGACACATGTTTGTTATCGTACATAGTTTGTGTCGATCTATATCATCGTCACACGTGACGCTTGTCACCCTTGCTCGCCGCGGACTTTTTCGCGTTCTCCGCGTTGTACACCGGGAGGCGGATGTCGTACGTGTCCGCCGCCACGCGAAGACCGATACCTGCGCTTACGCCCGCGATGATCCGCAAAGACGGCGGCGCACCGGCTTGACGCGCGATGATGTACGCCAACGCCCCGGTGGCGGCGGTCGTGGCGTAGATATCGGCGTACGAGTGAAAGATTCTCGTTGGCCGTTGAACTAAAATATCGCGCACGATGCCCCCAAACGTAGCCGTCATAATTCCGCACAACACCTGCGCAATCATAGGTACGCCCGCGCGTATGCCATTTTGCGCGCCGATGACGCAAAAAGCCCCGACTCCCAACGCATCGCTCGCCTCGATCCAATAATCATCATCGGTAAATCCAAACTGTTTCTTCGCGCTCTCCCAGCCGCAAAACGTCGCCAACGCCGTGCCCGCCGCGATCCACAAGTACTCCTGCTCCTCCATCCAAAACGCCCGCCGTCCTTGACCGAGCAAAATATCTCTCACCGTACCCCCGCCCACCGCGGTGATGGTGCCGACCGCGGTGCATCCGAACGCGTCCATCCCGCTCGCCGCCGCGAGCAGGCTCCCCGTCATCGCGAACGAGCTCGTGCCAAAGTAATCCGCCAACCGTAGCGCGCCTGGGACGGTGAAGTTCGGATAGCGAGGCATACCGTCTGGATGTACCGTAGGGGCGCCCGCCTGCGCATCCGCGGCGAACGAGCGCGCGTGCGCGCGCGTCCGCGGTCGTGTGTTCGCGAGCGATGACTTCACGCGTCCCGACGCGTCGAAAGATTTGCACGCGCCCGTGTTGAGCGACGCGCGCGCCGTGGACACCGCCGACGCGGAAGCAGATGACGCGAACGATGCGCGAGCGAATCCCGCGGACGCGAGGTCAGCGAGACGCTTGCGAGTGGACATGACGAGCGGCGCTGTGCGGGCGGGACGGGGCCAGCGCGAACGAACGACGCGAACGCGATCGGATTCGACAAGGCGAGATGCGCGCTATGGCGGTGATTAAATCAATTCTAGCGAAATAAATGTCAACGGTCGTGCGCACGCAGCGGCGAGACTGTTTGCGTTCGAACGCGTCGCGAACGTGAGGCTCGATTCAAACGTTTCACGCCTCGTCCACGTTGACGCCGAGCAAGGTCACCTTGAAGAACACGTCCGCTCCCGCGAAGGGGTGATTGGCGTCCAAAACAACTTTCTCGGCGTCCATCGCGCGCACCACCGCGGGTTGCCCGTTGACGAGAGTCACCGTCAATCCTTCGACCAAACCTCCCTTATCCGACCACTCGGCGCGCAAGCGCGCGATTTCCTCGTGATTCGCCGGCACGCTAAATAACAAGTTCGGATCGTAATCACCCCCGCTCGCGCTCACCACCGCACTATTTCCAACGTTCAGCTTCCGCACCGCCTCATCGAACGCCTTAAACAGCGGATTTCCCATGACGTCGCTCGCGCCGACCTCAAACGTCACCGCCTCCGTCGCCGCCGCGTCTTGCAAAACCTCCCCTTCCCCAGTCTCCACGCCGAACTGAATCTTCACGATGTCACCGGTCACGGGAAACCCTTCGCTCGCGTCCGCGCGCGCGTCTTCGTGCACGCTCATGCGCGTGGCGAAGCCCTTTTGACCTTTTCGCACGTCTTGGAGAATGGTGCCGATGAAATCGACGTCAGGCATCTCAAACGTCTCGTCCTCCGCGCTCGCGCGACGCCGCGCCGCGCGCCCGCGCGCCGACGCCGCGCGCATCGAGCGCTTCCCCGTCGTCGTCGCGCGCGGCGCCCGGACGCGCGCGGCGCTCGACGTCGTCGTCGCGAACATGCCGAGCGTCGAGCAGTGCGGCCTCGCGCGGCAGAGCGCGCCTCGCGGCGGCATGCCGTCGCGCGTGGCGCGCGTCATCGACGCGCTCGACGCGCTCGACGCCGACGTCGAGTTCACGCGCCCCGGGGACGTGGACGCCGCGCGGTTTTGCGACGTCATGGATGCCATGCTCGAAGTCATCGCCGCGCTCGGTTTCGCGTTCGAGCTCGCGAAGGCGGACGTATCGAAGAACGTGCGACGGATTCGAGACGTGGTTCGGGCGCGCGGCGAGGCGCGGGCGTCGCTGTTCGAGGCGATCGCGCGCGACCGCGAGGCGGGCGGACGGGTCTGGGTGCCGGCGCTCTGGTTGCGGCGGTTCGGCGGCTTCGTCGTGGGTTTGCTCGGGGAACTCACGCGAGACGCGAGCTTGGATCTCCGGACGTGCGGGGCGAGGTCGTACGAGCGCGCGCTGAAGCCGTATCACGGGTTCGCGTTGCGGGGGGTTTTCGCGGCGGCGTTGGCGATGCCGCCGAGCAGAGCGCAGTTCTGCGCTGTGGCTGGGAGCGAGGAGGAGATGCGCGCGTGTGTGGCGAAGTTTGCGCCCGTCATGGACGCGCTCGACGGATTCTTAACGGCGGAAGGGTTGAACGACCCGACTCCGGTGTAAAATATTTGCGCTCAAAGCGCGTTAGAGTAGAAGTGTATTTGAAGAGCGGAACGTTTGGTTCGATTGCAAGGATTTTAATCATCCATAGTGTTGTACATGGAGAAGTCTGGCATCGATGCCGATGATACCAGACCCTTCTTCATTTTTCGCATAGATGGCGGCGCGCGCAAGCCCTTGTCAAGGCCAAGCTCAGCGATTTTATCGCGTTCTTCTTCGGCTTCGCGTGCGTCGTCGTCGTCCGACTGGCCCGCGGCTTCTCGAATCTTTGATAAATCCGGCACAGAGCTAACCTTGACGAACTTGCCCTTGACTCGCGGGCGGTTGTCAGCGCATGCTTTGCGCGATTGATACCGAATCACCTTGTTGAAGTTTCGATTCTTCCTCTTTTCCTTCCATCGTTTCAATCGCTCGAGACGCGTCTGCGGCTGCGGTAACCCGGCGTACGTATCCGATCCCGAAGGTGGGCCTTCTGGAATCGAGCGTAACGCGTCAGCCATCGCAGAATGTCCATTCGCATCCCCTGCGCCGCTCGATGCGACCGTCTGATTGTCCCAATCGCTCTCGGGTTCGCGTTTGACAGCCACCGCGCTCAGCTTCCCCGCGAGAGATTCAAAACCCATATCGCTAGACTCAGGCGATGGCGAGCCGAACGCGCCGTACGATGGATTCAATTCTAAAAACCGCACCGCAGAATCGTCCAAAATTGGACCTAAAAAGCCGCTCGACGAGGCATACTCGCCGACCCGACGTAACGCCTCGATTTCGCTCTTCGACATCCCCACCGAGTCGCTATACTTGCTTCCCGATCGCTCCCCGTCGATTTCTCGCTTCACCACCCCATCCTTCGCCGCATCTTCATCATCGAGCGGGTCCCTCAAGAAGCTCTCCGGATCGATCCCATCAGCGTCAAGCTCGCCCAAATTCTCGTCCCAAAACGCTCCGTCCAACGTTTCCACCGGAAACGACGACGACGGCATCATGGGATTACTCAAATACTCATCGCATATCCCGATCACATCATCCGTCGTCACCTCAACGTCATCGCCGTCGCCGTACGCATCGCTCATCCGTCTCGAATCCGCATCCTCCGCGCCGTGCGCGCCGACCCCTCGCCCGTTCGTCCCGAGCGCCGTGCGCTCGTGCTTACTCGCGATCGCGTTCGCCGCGTGCACGCGCGCATCGCACGCATCGCACAGGTACGCCTGCGTCACCGTCGTTCGCACCACCGTCAGTCGTCGCGCGCGTCTTCGCGCGCGCTTTCGTCGCCGCGCGTCGTCCGAACGTCCCCGTTCGTCGTCGTCGTCTTATCCGAAGCGCCATCCTCTCCGACCGCGCCTCGCCGCCGCGCGTCGCGCGCGCGCGTCCCGCGCGTCGTCGACGCGTCGCGAGCGCGTCGTCTCCCGGTCACCGCGCGCGCCGTCGCGCGCACCTCGTCCTGCGCGCAGTACCAACTCGCCGCGCGCCGCGCGCCTTCGGGACACGATTCGCACGCGGCGCCCGTCGCGTCGCGCGTCGCGTCCTCGGCGCGCGCGCGATCGGACGCGCTCGCGCGCGCGTCGCTCGGCGCCATGCGTCGCGCGAGCGCCGTGCGCGCGCGTGTGCGCGGCGCGCGCGGCGCTCGCGCGCGTAACGACTCGAGACCCGGGAGTCGGGCATCGGCGCGCGGTCCGACCGACCGCCGAGCCGAGTCATCAACTCAATCCATCGCGGCGAACCAGGATGCGCCGCCTGCACTCGTCGCCGCGCGCGCCGACGCCGACGAAGCGTAGCGAACGTCGTGAACGTCGTTAACGTCGCGCTCCGCGCCCCCGCGCGCCGTCGTCGCGGCCCCGGTTCGACGTCGCGACGCGCGACGCGCGCGAACAGTTGACGTTTAAGAAAAAGTCGCGCTTTGGCGGCGATGCGCGCCCGGTTCGCGCGCGGCGCGTCGATGTCGGCGCTTCTGCTCGCGCTGTGCGCTTTGGCGTCGCTCTTAGGCGTCGCTCGGGGCGGTGGTTCGCCGTCGCCGTCCCCCGTGCACTGTTCGGCGAGGTGGATCGACGTCAACAGAGGGGGCTGCCCAAGCTGCGGACCAGGCACGTACAGTAAGCGATACCTAATCGATCGCTATCCCGCGCACGGTGGACGACGGTGTCCTCATGGCAACGGGCATGTGTCTTATGGACATGATTGCGAGGCACCGCCATGTCCGCCGCCGCCATCGCCGCCGCCGCCGTCGCCACCGCCGCCGCCGCCGCCGGGACAGTTTGTTCCCGTGCAGGTATCCATCAACGATCCCGTGCCGAGAGTGTCAGATGCGTACGACTTTCACATTCTCACCTCACATCCTTCGTGCGATTCACAAAACGATTGTTTTGAGAGTTACATCGAGACGGACGTGAGCGAGCATCACGTCGGACTCAGGTGCGACGTCACCGTGCAAAAAAAGGACCAAGATTGTGCGACATTCGGTCGTCACATGCCTTGCAGGCTGTGGAATGACTTTTATCCAACAACTTTAACCCTCACGGATGAGCATGGTCACATCGTCGAAGGCGATTACGTCATTGAGTATGAATGCTACTTTGAACTCGCAAACGGCGAGCTCGTACCTGAGCCGACCAAGGTGAAGAAGACGCTGCACGAGTTCAGCGTATCCAAAGGGTGCGATTTGAAAATGAATTTGAATCGAGATTCCAAAGCAGAGCTCGCGGCGTATCTCCTCAGTGGCGCCAATGAATTCAATATCGCTGACTGCTCGAGTTTGAAGAGTATTTACGCCGCGAAGGAGGCCGTGTTCCGTATTTTCGATTCAAACCCGTCAGATGGCCGACTCGATCACGAAGAAATCCTCATCGGTGTTGAGGCACACAGCATGGATACACAGATAGTGAATCATTGGAAGGACATCGTCGACGCTGAGGGTGGCGATGGACTGTTCCTCACACTTTCGAACTTCATGTCGGCAGACATCGCGCCTCGCGGTTGTCAATCCGGCGCCGGTGACGTCGTGACGTTCACGGAGGCGACGTATCCAACGAGTGATCCTGGACGTGAAACGGGATCCAGGCAATGCGGAGAGATGGCGGGATCTATGAAGACCACGTGGTCGTTTCCTCGATCAATGCAACTCGGCGATTGGTCGTGCGTATACATCGACGGGCTTTTGTACAGTCAATTGCTCGCCCAAACGAGCCGAAACGCCGTATCGATGCAGAACAGCGTGACAGATATTCGCCCTGTCATTGGCTCTTTTCATGATGCAGAGCAATCTCTCGCTGCGCATTTCACGTTCGCAGGCGTGTCAAACGCAAGGCTGATTTCTTCAGAATCGCCGCGGGCGGATGGCCAAGAAGTGGTTCCAACCCTCTCCATCGATGATACGTATACAGGTAGTCTGCGAGTCTTCACGGCTTCTCAACACGGTAAACACGGGGCGTGCCTGAACAGCTGCCAAGGTTGTACCTTCCATTCGTACAAGTACATTGGGGAACCGTTCAAGAATGATTTTGCCGTGTCGATGCAAATATTCATTCCTAAACAGCTTTCGAGCAATTCGGAACCTCTCATGAGCTTCACTTCAGATGCATCTGGTAGTATGCAGCACAGCATCAAGTTACGATTGGGCACGGCACTCTCGAAGTTTTCACTTCAATTTATACATGAAAAAGTAAACAGCGTGACGGGTCATCGAGATGAGCTATCAGCACCCATTCCTCTGGGTGCGTTTGGACGCTGGACGTCAATTGGATTTTCTTTCAACCCAAAAGATGGTCTCACGTTGTACAGGTTCAGCGTTGAGGGAGGTGGGGTAACACGCGAAATCAAGGTGCCGAGCAATAACGATGAGTGGAAATCGAGACTGCGAGACACGTTGCATTTGATGCACCGTCGTGAATTTTTCAAAGAGAACCGAATAAAATACGACGATCTTCGCGTGTACACTGGCCGAGTAAAGAACAACACATTCATAGACGCGTATGAGTGCGACGCGTTGGGTGCTCAGTGTGCACCTCGAGCACACGCAACGCCAAACTCACGTCGCGTCGTATGTGTCATGCTGGATGTCCACGACAGTAGTGGAGGAGACGCCCGTGCGCCGTATTCCTGCACCGGTGCCCTGTACTACGACGGCGGCGCCATTGAAGTGCGCGCGAAAATGGATCTCACTGGAGTCGCATTCGAATTCCGCGACACGGCTTGGCACGAATCATCTTTTGAAATTTTGCGACGCACGCACGATCCAAGTGGCGATAACGCGTTTGATACAGTCGTACTCGTTGACGGTGGTTTGAACGGCTGTGCGTCGATGTTTTCGTCGATTATGTATCTCGACCGAGAGGCTGGTCAGCAGCCCAACTCTCGCTGGCAGTACAAGATCAAAACAAAGACGGACGATGTCGATGTAAGCTTTTTGTCGCTCACTACTCATTTTAAAACGCCTTGGATTGGTCAAATTGTGGGCGAAGTGATGGCCGGTAAGTCGGTTGTTCCTGTTGGCGAAGTCCGCATTTGCGCAGACTTCGTGAAGCCCAACGGTACTTTTCTGATGTATCGCAGTCACAATCACTCTAATCTGGCTTTGCACATGCCCGTCGTTCACACATCTAATCTCACTATCTCAGCAGAACAACAGGCGCATCGAGCTACGGACGGCTTACACTTGAAGCCTGACTCGATTCGTGTCGCAAGAGGACAGTATTTGCGCGTCAACCTCGACTATTGGAGCGCAATACAAGAGGTCGAAGTGTGCACCGCAACCGGAGAGAACAATTTCAGAACTTTCGTGCGGGAGTTCGATCCGGGATACTCTGTGAATCACGGTCACGAGTGCAAATTACGAGAAACTAACGCAACCCAAACTTTCAGCGCATCGCGCGTGACTTGCTTCTTCTTCACCTGTCGGGGCTCAAAGCTTACGACATTGCATGGTCAGTTCGTAACCGCAGCCGTCGAAGAAGGCGACGACGTGAGAATGACGCAAATTCGTGTTGTTGGTCAGCGTGGCAGATGCACGTTCACGGCGATAAGTGATGACGATGGGCGCTATGCAATCGATGTACTCGATCGCTCCGGGAATGTCCCCGTCAAGGCGAATATGCTCATCGGCGCGTATAAGGAAGAAGTTTTTGGTGAAGAATTCGAAGTTCCCCTCCTGGATACGAGCGATTCAGATGGCGATGATGATTCGCTAAACGTTCCGACGCGAGTGTTACTCGTACTTCGTCGAAAGAACAGTTCGCTTGCGGCGCGTCTCGGGCATGAAGTCCCGGATTACAGCAGCTCCTACTACGACGGCGAAACGCATCAGTATCTGGATCAACATGGATATAGTCCACCGTATGGCAGCTCCAACTACGACGGCGAAACGCATCAGTATCCGGATCAACATGGATACAGTCCACCGTTCGGCAACACGCCATATGTGCACACTATTTACGATAACGCCTACGATTCGGGCGTTCCTGCAGCCAAAGTAGAGTTCCAAAGTTTGACGAATTTACGTCTGGAAAACACAACTCTTATGAAGAAAGATGGAGTTGCTGATGGTTGGAATGCAGGGGGGTCCTCGAATCAGTCAATGTTTAATGTCACGGGTCGTTTTACTGGAATGGACGCGGTTGAGGGTATCAGGGTCGAATGCTCCTGCGATGATGGCGAATATGTCGTTGGTTTGAGCTACGCAGAGCACATAGCTAACTTTTCCAAAGCAGCGACCGAATTTGCCATTCACTGTCGTGGTAAAGGCTATGAGCCAGCCATCATTTCAGGTGGTCGCTCTTACGCAAATTCAAATAACTATCGGATGGCCATGGAGACGAGACCATCGCATCACATGACGGATCTATACGATGTGTACCAGTCAACTGACATCACATCTTCGCCACCCATCTCCACGGCGAATGATTTCTCATATGCAGCAGCGCAGAGGCGACTACTGGCTCCAACGAGTTCGTACCCTGCAAGAAGCCCGACGTCAAACGAGTATCCAACGACGAGCCCGACGCCAAGCAGTCAATTATTGAACTCTTATCCTCAGTCGTATGATGCGCAAACGAATGAGTATCCTCAGTCGTATGATGCGACGACGTCTACTTATTTTCCACCCTACCACATCGATGACTATCTCGATCGAGGCTATCGTTCAAACATGTGTATGAAGAAGACATTCACCATTAAACTTACACGCAGTGGGCGTGTTTTGTTTTATGAAACGCAAGGCCATTGGCTGTACGATCATCCGGTGCAGCATGAAAATTTTCACCATACTCAGACGTGGCAAACTGGTGGACAGTCGCCGCCGTACGGCTACACGGAGCAAACGCCACCGTACGGCGACGCGGAGCAAACGCCGCCGTACTCTGCGCGCGAAAAGTCTTCCCTGGGCGCACATGCCGACGTTTCGCACACGGGCCAAGCTTTGCATGAGTACCATGAACCTGCTCAACTCATAGTACCGGTCGCGTACGCAGAAAGAGCACACAGCCCCTTGTTTGTGCGAATGGTGGTAATTTCACAAAATGTGACGCTGAGCGACGCCGACATACGTTGGATAGTGCCGACTCCCTCACCGCCGCCATCACCACCACCATCACCACCGCCACCGTCACCACCGCCATCACCACCACCACCGCCGCCGCCGCCGTCCCCGCCGCCGCCGCCGCCTTCACCGCCGCCGTCGCCGCCGTCGCCACCGCCGTCGCCGCCGTCGCCGCCGCCGCCGCCCCCTGCGAAAGCTATCAGAGGTAACAGCGTCGATTGGACGGTGAAGAAGAACGTCGATAGTACCTCATCGGGGGGAGTTTTCTTGGTCGGATGGAATTCGAGGGGTGCTGCAGTGAGCGCGCGGGCGATCCATTCGTCCTCAAATGTCACTCGAGGGATATCTGCAACTTTGGAACGTGGGCCTTATTCAATGGGTCACACTTGCGTAGGTCTGACGAGCTCTGCGGATCGCGAGACGGTTGATAGTTCTAACATCGATTTCGCCATGTGTTGCGAATGGGGTTATCTTGGTGTTTTTGAAAAGGGATCGCGCAAATGGCGTGCTAGTGGAAACTTGCAGGATAGTTGTTCACAAACGGACACGCTACAAATCGTCGTGAACGATGGGGATGGCGCGATCGAGTACTTCAAGAATCGGCGTCGCGTGTATACCAGTCAACGGACACCTCAGTATCCGCTTCACGCAGACGCTGAAGTCTATTTCGGAAGACTGGGTGAAGTTGTTTGGATTGAACGAATTCCATCACCGCCTCCTTCTCCTCCTCCACCGCCTTCACCGCCGCCGCCACCATCACCGCCCCCGCCGCCCCCGCCTTCACCGCCGCCATTGCATCAGTTTACATCCGCGGATGTAGATCCACGCATCAACACGGCCGCGGCTATTCCGCACATCACACGCGAGGAGTTCGAGGATTTCATCGAAAATATAACAGGCTTCCCTAATTTGGGACACGCCATCGTGATGGATGAAATCTGGCAGTATATCGACGACGACGGGGACGGTGTTTTGAGTGAGATTGAGTTCCAGCACGCGTCTTACAAAATGCACACTCACGAGCTGTACGTTGATCCCATCATCGTCTACCCCAGCCGCTCGATAAAACATCGCTACGGCTTCAAGGTTTCCAAATCAGTCAGGAGTGATTCTAGTGCCTGCGTGGGTGACGCCGTATCTTACGACGGTCCCTCTGCGTCGCTTGGTTCGTGCGAATTGACTTCGGAGAAGGAGCCTGTAGAGATTACATTATGGGGAAATGGTTTTGCTGGCACACCGTCGACGACCACTATTTACAGCTTGGGAGCTTCCAAGAATGGAGACACTACGTACATCGCGAGCGCGCGCGTTTCTGTCGGCACCTGGTTCACGTACAACGTGTGTGCGGTGATAAAGTTTCGCGTGATAAAGAAAGATGGTCAGTGCTCGATCGTCGTTGACCAAGTTCATAAGATGTGGCCAAGCCTGGTGTCTTCGAAATGTGGCATCACGCCACCCATCTATGACAGATGGAGCCGCTACATGGTTGCATCCGTTGCGACGTCGGCGACGAACGGCTTTGCTGGCATGAAATCTTCTATGTTCAAGAGCTGCGCGGCGAGTTGTGAGAATGCGATTCTACTTCGACACAATAAAACTGTGCCGTACAATACATCTGAGTGGCGAAATTATTACGAGTCTCTAGTAAAACGAGACATGGAGCCGACTACTCACGTCGACTGCTCTCACCGAGAAGACATGGTTGTGCTCGGCAGAGAAGAGGACACGCTCGCCATGCCCATGGTGCTCTCATCCATGGCTAGGAAGCAATGGCTTCTTGACCTCGATTCGGCGCGGCGAAAGCAGAGTACCAGTGAGAATGTCACCAAATTGCTCGGCACCATGCACTCCAATTTTGCCTTCAGTTCAGATTTATGGCTGCCGGATATTGTACACGTGTTTGACAAAATTCCAAAGCCTGAAAATGCTTCTTCGGGTCCATCCAAGGAGGATGAAATTCGCGTGGTGGATAACGATCTCGGGAATTCTTTCTCAAACTTTGCGCGTATAGAAGTAAACCGACTCCAACTTGAACACAAGCGCATTGGAGAAAAAACATTTACAGATGACACCGCCGCTGTGGTCAAAGGCGCTATTCTTTTCCCACAGCATCTCACGGGCGGCAGTCCAAACTGTGGATTGTTTGAAGCCATGATTCGTGTTTACGACGTGGAAGAAGACGGCGAGCCAGATGTATACTTGACTGAAGAAGATGGCTCGTTCGAGATGGCTTTAACGCGTGGAAAGACCTTCAGAATTGAAGCCTTTTATGAAGGACACACCATTTGCTACGCCGGAAGTCAGCCTCAAGACGCGACGTCACCCAATGGCTATCATTTCGAAGGAGGACAGCAGGCGTGTGTCAAGACGACCCACACGCTCGCTCGTGTCGGCGATGGCAACTCTTTATACTTTACAGATATTACGCGCGGAAATATTGACCTTGGTTTGTATGCAGGAGAATGCGAAGAAAGGTACAGGGGCGAAGATGTCAAGTTTAGGGTAACGCCCGTCAACGGCTGTCATAAACCCGTCATCGTTTCCGAAACCGACATCAACGCGCGATGGCGCAGACTTCTGGTTGAGGATATCCTACCGGAAGGCCAGCAGGTTGGCGACAACGCCCGCGTGTGGAAATTCGCGGCGATGGATTACTCCATCACGCTAGCGAGTGGTTCCGACATCAGTAGAGTTACCGAAAAAGCGTGTCCAGACGAGGCATGCCCAGATTACTGGGATGGATGTCAAGTCGAGCCAGACGACATGCGTCAATTTTTCCGCAATCGAAACTCACTCGAAAGACTTGCGCTGATGAGAGATGAATTTGCGTGGAATTCCATCAGGTACAAGTATCACGGATATATCTGCGCACAAATAATGGACATTCCTCGAATCAAGACTGATAACGAGCTCACACAAGAGACTTGCGTAGGCAACTCAACTTCCGGAATGTTGACAGAGAAGCATTTACTGGGTTCGTCTGATCACGACACAATCAGCGTCGCCGCTGACAAATCGTTGAGGGTGAAGGTGTTTGAACTTCACGATCTCGCACCGAATGACGCAGACGCCCGATTGGCGGAATGCAGAAAGTTTCCAAATACGCAAAGTCGCACGGGAAACACGAAATTTTCCGTTCGACAGACTGTCACAAATGAAGAAGATAACGTGTGTCATCCAAATCGCGGGGGTGGGCCCCTGTGCGATTTTGAAGTTAATATATCAACGGCTGACGTCGGCAAACTCATCTTTCCGACGGAAGAAGATACGGATCAGGAAACTACCCAAATGGTCATTGCCGCGGGGTATCCAAACCTTGCAAACCCGTATCGACGAGAAGTCACGATCACTGTGACACGCGACGATACACCCTTGGACGGTGGTCTTGGGCGATCGCTGCAAGCAACGATGACGCGAGTACTTATCCCATTGGGCTCCAAGCCACGAGGAGGATTTGACACGGGAGATGACACCTTGTGGGCGACAGTGCCTATTGATGGATTGGTATACACAGTGGTGCACGATCCGCCAGGTGGTAATTCTGTAGCCGAGCTGCAATCTGGATCTGAGATTACGATTCAGTGGGAAATCGCTTCAGCTCGCTCTGTGAAAGTTGGCAGATCGATCGAGCTCAACCTCGGTTTCGCAGGTAAAACTACGTTTGATCTAGGCTTTAACGCCGGTTACACCGCAGAGGCTGCTACAAAATCGAGCGTTCTCACGTTGGAGACGGAGAAAGATTTCGGACACAAAGAATCTGGTCCACACTTCACCGCGAAGGCGACGTCCGAAGAAGTGTGGGAGACGACGGTTACGATGGATCGACACATCCGGAGCAGCGACGATGAAGGCACACCTGGACGTCCGGGCGACGTCATTTTAGGAGGTGGTATCGAACTCGTGTACAAGGTATCAGATACGCTCGACGTAGGTACTGCTGACGACTGCTTAACTACGGGTGTTGGTATAACCTGGTTACCGCGTCGACCAACCTCTTACGTGTTCAACGTCTTTTCCATCGAGTCTCAAGTGCTGCCGAATCTCTACTTTCTGTATACTGTCGCCAAGTCTGGCGAAAATACGGCGAAGACACCGTCAGATAGAATCGTCAAGGATGGATCGGGTATGCGATATGAGTGCGCGTCATCGCCGTGCTCTAACTCAGAAATGAATCAACATTGGGCAAGCTACATACTGAGACGAATCCATACGTGGAAGCGAACGTTGCTTTGGTCCTCGCCCGAAGTTTACTGGATGCCAAAGGGTGCGAGTTATGAAAAGAACTACAAAGCATACGATCGCATCAATGAACCGTACATCGATTCACGTTCCCTCTTTGAACGGCGCATGTCATCCGCGTTGGCAAAGCGTGATTCCAAGCGTGATCCATCGATTCTGAGGGTTGCATTCGAGCTGAGTAAAATGTGGTACGAGCAATCCCTCCTCAGTGTGGGTGACAGAGGCATGCTTCGTTCGAAACCTCACATCCCTGCTTTATTTCTCACTGCAGGACTGGAAATTCCGAGACTAGCACCATTTCTCGAAAATTCACGAGCAGCGTCTTTTGCTTCGATCGCGTACCCACGTTCGTCAAAGGGTGCGTGGTCATTCGATGAAGTGGTAAATGACCAAACAAACATCGGAATGTACTCTTTTGGGATGAACGAAGTCGCCGCTCGTGACCTCGATGCGCAGGTCAAGAAGTGCGACGGTGTACTGTGCGAGACCAGTGGAGAATTCGACGCCGCACCACATGACGTGTTGTACAGAGGATCACTGAACGCCATGGGTGAGACCGGCGACCTTCGCGCCACGGACCCTTCGCGCTTAATGGCGTCTCTTACTGGGACTCCTGGTCCAACCGGAATGCTTCAAAAGGATGCCGTCGCGAGCGGCGGAGAAGAGGAGACGATATACTTAACTTTTGGTGGTGGTGGACATGCGTTGGAATTCTCTTTCAGCGCAAAGGAGTCCATCAACCGCGATGCATTCGCGTACTCGCTTGACTTTGATGCAAGCGCCGAAAACACAAACAACATGAAGTTCTCGGGCTCACCAATACCCACCATCGAGTTTAATCGAGCGACAGACATCGCCAGAACGCTGTCCACGGATCGTATCTTTGCGTGGAACAAGTACGGAACGATGACGACGGTGTATTCTCTCGCGGATCCAGATTATGGCGATAAATTTGTTCTGAAAGTCGGAAGCGATGCGCGATTCGGCACACCGCTCTTCATGACAATGGGTGGTAGATCCATGTGTCCCGGCGAATTGACGACGATGTGGCGCGAATCGGGAAATATCATTGAAAGCGCTCGTTCGTTATCCTTTGGTACGCTCCCGCTGAACCCAGGAGAGCGCGCTGTTCACGAAATAACTATTCAGAATGAATCTCCATACAGAGAAGCCCGACCGCTGTATTTACGTATCGTTGATGGACACTCAGAGTCGTTGCGATCGCTGGTGCGCGCAGCGCTGAACATCATCAAGGATGATGAATCAGCTTCGGCACAAGATGTAGCCAGAGTTGTCACGAACACTGCTGCAAACTCAGTAGCTTCGGCATCCCCGTCCATGGCCACTGTCATAGAGAAAGTTGAAGAGGCAGCTGGTAGCGGCGACGCGACTGCCCTGAGTGTTATGCAAGTCGTCGTCGCCGAAGTCGAGAGCGTCAGTAAATCGGCTATGACGCCGTTACAGGATGTAGAGATTACCGTGAACGGCAAGAAGGTGGTACCTATCGCTGAGTGGCTTCCTTTGAAGCATGTCATCGGCGATGCTCTTGAATCACAACGGACCGTTCACAAGACTGTGTTCAACTTGGGTTTCAAGCCAACGGAAACCTCGCATCCTATCATTGAACACATTCAAGTTGAAATTGGATCTCTGTGCGAAATGCAAATCTCATATGATGGAGCTGGTCTGTATCGCGATCCAATCGCCGTCAAGGCTCAACTTGAAAAGATGCGGTGGGAATCCAAGTGTCCGAGCGTGACGTTTTCCAAGTCCACCGTCATTGACAGTGAAATCACGCGCGCAAACGCGACTGCGCCGCCGCTTCGTTTGGTGGTGGTCAATCCCGATTCTGGAAACTTGTGGGATAGCGCCAGTAGACTCGAAAAGGTTGTCGTACAGTACAGACCGCTTTCGGGTGGCGAATGGATTACTGCGAAGGAGGATCATGTGGAGTACAAAGACGACTCGTACAAGAAAAATCTCATCTGCGAACATTCTCGAACGAGCGGATGCACGTGGGACTGGGATTTGAACAACAAATACGACAAGTTACTCAGCGGATACAAGGACGGTGCGTACGAGGTTCGCGTTAAAAACTTTTGCTCGGGCGGTGACGCTTTCGCCGCGACCGAGGTGCACGAGTACGTCGGCGATAAGACGCTATTACTCTTCACGGATACGAAAAACCCGCTCGTCGAGCAGCACGTGTCGTCACCCGCGGCGCGCACCGTCACCATCGTGTACGCGGAGGAAATCGATTGCGCAGATCCACCGACCTTCGAAGTGGCGCAAACTCACGACGAATCCTGCGTCGCCGTCGCGGGCGATGGCACAGTCAGCGCGGCTATCATTCGTGAGTCTTACGAGCAAACGTGCCTCAACACCGGCGTTCAAGGAAAGTGGATGATGCAATATCCCAACAATGAGGATGCTCCGAATCCTGGATTGTACAGAGTCACCGTCAGAGACATACGTGACAAAGCCGGTAACCCTTTCGTCGGCGATTTGACGATAAACTACGTCGTGGGTGACGTCGTCGATGACTGTGACATTTTGAAAGCATCCAAAGATGACCTCACCCCGCTCATCGGTTTGGGAAATTTCGCCGATGTTCAAGGCAATACCATCTGGGGGGTGTACTCTAAAAATATCGACTGTCGCTCGCAGCGAGTCACCATCACGAAGAGTTTTGATCAATCGTGCCGATCCACGAGCACAGAAATTGGCACAACCAACTTCACGCTTGCGTGCGTGAACGTCGGCGGAACGGGACAATGGATCATGAAATATCCTGAAGATCTGGAATCTGGAGTTTACACCGTGCGAGTTCAAGGCGTGAAAGATCGCACTGGTCACGAAGCGTCTTCTTTCATTCGCAAGTTTACAACGCTTCATAACTCGGATGGAACGTTGAACGAATGCGACGACGCGTCCGCCTCTTTTGCCATCGGACTTGGGCGGATGCGTCGTCGACGTCTCGCTCCGAGCGCGTCCGCGACAAAGACGTCCACAAACTTGATTCTGTCCGATCTCGCCATCGTCGTGTTCGCTATCTGCGCGCTCGTGATGATCATCAAGAAAAGAATCGCGCTGCCCGCGGATGAGAGTGAGCTGCGCGAACGCGAAGCCTTCGACAAGGTGGACATTCCGCGCTATGGTTCATCTTTGTGATTCCACCGCGCGAATTGACCGTCGGCGACAAAGTCGAGAAACCGACGAACCTACGTCGCCGTCACTTTTTGACAATTTTGATTTACTCCTTTTCTCTATGTTCGAGTCGCCGCCGTTCGACCTCGCGTCTCGCCTCCTTCGCGCGCCGTCGCCCCGGGAGTCACCGCCGTCGTTTGGCGAAATCTCGCGCCGTCGAGCGTTTTGAGCGTTTTTCGCCGCGCGCGACCGCCTCGACCGCCGCGCCCTCGGCCGCGCGAGCGCGCGACGCGCGGCGAGGGCGACATGGCGGCGACGCGCGAGGACGACGGCGACGTTGAGGCGCGGCTGCGCGCGCGCTGGGCGGCGGACGGACGCAAAAACCCCGACGTCGAGGACGCGCTGCGGCGCGTGGGGATCGCGAAGGCGCGCGAGCGACGGTGCGTCCGCGCCGCGCGGGCGACGACGACGACGGCGACGAGCGATGCGCGAACGACACTAACGCTCGTTTATGCGACGCAGGGCGATGATGGCGCGAGCAAAGAATGTGGAGTTGCGCTCGAGCGAGGACGTCGGCGCGGCGAAGACGTACGAGGAGGCGGCGCCGCGCGCGGACACGCCGCCCAAGCGCGAACGGAGCGTGGAGGCGGCGAGTGAGTCGGCGGCGGACGAAGAGGCAACGCGTAAAGAAGCGATGCTCATCGAAACGTTCGATTCATCGCGGGCACCGAGGGGCCGAGGCGAAGGCGTCGCGGGGTCTCGTCGAGCGACGCCGAACGCGTCGATTGACGAACGCGCGCCAGGCGCGGGATTGCGGCTGAAAGGGAACGAAGCGATGAAGTGCGGCGATTTTGCACTCGCACAGGCGTTATACGGCGAAGCGCTGGATGCCGCGCGAGAAGAGGATGCGCATCTTCGAGCGGTGGTGTTTTGTAATCGCGCGTTGGCGTTTCACAAGATGAACGAATACGATGCCGCGTTGTGCGACGCCAAGTGCGCGGAAGAGCTCGCGCCGACTTGGAGTAAACCCAAGCATAGACTCGCTGAGGCGTGTTTACGCCTGGGGTCGTACACTCTCGCCGTCACATACGCGCGTCTGGGCGAAAAACTCCAGTTCGAGGAGGGCGATTTCAGCAAATCGTTTCGCGACGTGCTGGACGAAATCGCGATTTGCGCCGCGGAGGACGGGTCCGTCGCCGGGTTTGACGGCAAATTAATTTACGTCCGAAGCGCGGGCGAAGACGCATGGCTCGGACGAGAGGCGCCTTTGAACGCGGCTTTCGATGAGCTAGAAGGCGAAGTCGCGGATCCTATGTTTGGTGGCGGCTCGGCGAAGGACGCGAATTCGATGAAACCCGTGCACGCGAGGTCACTTCCGGAGGCAATTTCTAAAGCAAACGACGGTGACCGCATACTCTTACTGCGTGGCGTTCACAACGGGCTCGGAACCGTGGTTGAGATTGACAAGCGCGTGCTCATACGAGGCGAAGGCGCGCTTCGAGACACGACGTGCGATTGCCGAAACAACGCGGCGTTATTTCGCATCAAGCGTCCGTGCGTGATTCAAAATCTCGACATCGATTTCACAGGGTTTAGCGAGGCGATTCGCATCAAGGGAGATTCGCGCGTGAACGCGTTGATCGAGAATTGCGTGATCAGATCGAGCGGCGGCGACTGCGTTGCGGTCGGTGGCAAATCTGCGCCGACATTTCGCAACTGCTCAATCACGGGAAAATTGAGCGGCGTTCGCTCGTACGCCCAAGCAACGCCGACGTTTATCGATTGCAACATCACGCGCTCGGGATTACAGGGCGTGCTCGCCATGAAGGAATCACGAGTCATCATGCACGGCTGCGCGGTGCAAAACAACGAAGAAGACGGCGTCGTCGTCATGGAACAGTCCAACGTGGTGATGAGCAAATGCGTCGTACAAGACAACAAAGGCCCGGGCGTGGACGTTTCGAATACGGCAAAGGTTGTCGTGAACGATTGCGACATCGACGCCAATGTCGGCGGACTGTGGCTGTGGGACCATTCGTGCGCGCACGTCGCCGCGTCCAGCGTGAACGGGGGCAAATCTCACGCCGTGCTCGTCGACGTCAACGCTCGCGCGAATTGTCGCAGAACCAAAATCATCGGCGTCGTGCACGCGTCGGAGACGGGCGCGCGGGGCGTTCGGGGCGAAGGCACCGTCGTCGAGACGTTGGAAACGCCCACGTCGCTTCCCCAAGAAGCCAAAGGCGCGTTCAAGCACGACCCGTGCGGCTTTTCACGAAAACAATAATCTCACATTCCTCCGCAATCCATCGCCCGCGTTCGCGCGCGCCGCCTATTCGTCCCCGAAATCGAACCCGCCGCTCTCGACGAGTCGCGCTTCGTCGTCCGTCGCCGTCGCCGTCGTCGCCGTCGTCCCCGCGTCGACGTCGATCCTCGCGCGACGTCGTTCGCGCGTCGCGTCTCCCTCCTCTCGCGCGCGCGTCCGCCTCCGCGCGTCGTCCTCGCGAATCGCGCGCTTCGCCTCCGCGGTTCTCGCCCTCGCCTTCGCGTTCGCGTCGTCGCGTTCTCGCCGCGCGTCGTCTCGCGCCCTCTCGTTCGCCCTCGCGCTTTCGATCGCCCTCGCGCACGTCTCCGCGAGTCCTTCCCCTCCCGCCCGTCGCGTCCTCGCCGATTCCTCCCCCCCGTACGCGCGCGCCGCGCCGTCGCCCGCGCGTCCGCGCGACCACGCCGTGGCCGTCGGTTCGCCGTCGCGCGCGGTCGGCATCGTCGCGCCGCGAAACCCGTGTCGCGCGAGCGCCTCCATCGACACCGCCGCGCGTCGCGCCGTCGCGCCTTTCGTCGTTTTTTCTTCCCCCTCGTCGTCGTCGTCGTCGTCGTCGTCGCTCGACGTCGCGCCGAGCGCGTCCATGAATTTCGCCGGCATGCGCGCGGCGACCGACCGCGACCGCGCGACTGCGTTTGCAGTCCCGATACACATTTCACGAATCGTCGCGTTCACGCGATGCGTTAAATACGGTTAAATACGGCGACGCGAGCTCCGGCGCGCGCGGCGACCGACCGCGACCGCGCGACTGCGTTTGCAGTCCCGAGACACATTTCGCGAATCGTCGCGTTCACGCGATGCTTTAAATACGGTTAAATACGGCGCGACGGCGACGCGAGCTCCGGCGCGCGCGGCGACCGACCGCGATCGCGCGACAGTGTTTGCAGTCCCGATACACATTTCGCGAATCGTCGCGTTAAATACGGCGCGACGGCGACGCGAGCTCCGGCGCGCGCGCGCTGACGTGGCGAACCGAAACGGCGCCGTCGTCGCCGCACACCTCGACGGCGCGCGCGACGCGACGTCGCGCGACGCCGGCGCGACGGACGACGGCGCGCGCGCGGGCGGGCGAATCGACCGCGCGCGCGATTCGCGACGCGCGACCGGGCGCGCGAGGACGACGCGCGTCGCGCGAGGACGACGCGCGAGGACGACGCGGGACGTGCTGACGCGGCGTCGCGGCGATGGCGACGCTCGCGCGCGTGCCGCGCGCGCGGAGCGGCACGGAACTGAGCGGGATGGAGGCGAAGAGCGCGAAAACGACGTCGACGACGACGCAGACGGGCGCGAGCGGGGCAGGGGCGACGCGAGGGAAGGGAAGGCGAAGCTGCGTGAAGGCGGCGCGCGGGCGCGGGACGGCGAAGCGACGCGGACCGCGCGTCGCGTTCGCGCGCGAGGTGTGCGAGGTGATCGGACGCGCGGATGCGGACGTCGATCGAACGCCCAGGGGTGAACCGTCGAAGTGTTCGTCGTGTGGATTGCACGTCGTCGGGTACTCGTTCGAGTGTTTGGCGTGCGCGGGGGCGGGCGCGGGGAACGACGGCGGCGCGTACGCGCTGTGCGCGATGTGCTTTACGGCGCACGCGCACTTGACGGCGGCGCCGGAGTTGGCGCGAGCGCACGGGATCACGTATTTGATTCACAAACACGCGCCGTCTGTGTTCGTCAGAGGCGGGGACGACGATCAGATGATGCTCGATGAGATTTTGCGAGATCGTCGCGAGCTCATGGTCAACGGCGGCGCGCCGCCCGAGCGCGAAGCCTCGACCGGGGACCTCGAGCGGTGTTTTGAACGCGAGCGTCAGCCGAGCGCGGGGAGCGACGAATCGGAGGATGTTTTGCAGTATTGTCCCGTGTGATCATCTCGCGCGAGGCTGATGTTTTGTTGTACTTTTAGACCTCATTCTTTTCTCAATATCACAGACTAGTGTCACTTCTTCTTCGCCGCCTCGCGACCTCGAGCGATGGCGAGATCAAACATTCGTTTCAAGTCTGCGTTATCACCGTCGACTTGCAAACCCTCAAAAAACGCTAACGCGGCGTCTTCGTACTCCTCTAACTCTAGCGCGGCCTCGCCCTCGCGGTACCACGCCTTGATGAACATCGGATCGAGCGTCCTCGACGCGCGCGCGTCGTCCCTCGCGCCTTCGTATTTCTTAAGCTTTAGACGCGCCGCCGCGCGATTCGCCCACGTCTTCGCGCACGAACCATCCTGTTCGAGGGATGACGTGTACTCCGTTTCTGCCTCTTCGAATTTCCCCGCCACGAACGCTTCGTTACCCGCACGTTTCGTCTTCGCCGCCGCCTCGGCGTCTCGCGTGACGAATCGTTCCGAGGTCGACGCCGGCGCCTCGCCGGCGTCGACGCCACTGTCTCTTTGCATCGCGCTCAGTTTCGCGGCGACGCGCGCGATGATGGCATCCGTCGTCCACTCGCCCTCGTCATCGGGCGTCGTCACGGGTAGCAACGCGTCGACGACGACGCGCCTCTTCGTCGCCGCGGCGGCGTGAATCGCCTTCATGCCTCCCGAATCCGCCTTGTCGGCGTCGGCGCCGCCCTTCAACAGCGCCTTCACCATCGCCTCCGAGCACGTCTCCGTCGCGGGATGCGCGGCGGCGATGTGCAACGCCGTCATACTCCCCTCCGGTCCCGCGTTCACGTTCGCGCCGGCGTCAATCAACACCTCCACGCTCTTCAAATCTCCCGAAGCGCACGCGAGCGCCGTCGCCGCGACGCCGCCCTCGAGCGCGACGTCACACCTCGCCCCGTGCTTCAACAGCGTCTCCAGCATCCCCGAGCACCCTCTCATCGCCGCCACCAGCAACGGCGTCCCCACGTTCGCGCACCGCTGTTCGATCGCCTCCGATATCGTCAGCCCGTACGTCCCGCTCGCGAGCGTCCGCAGCGCCTCCTCGCAGCGCGTCGCGTCCGCGCCGATCCCTTTCGCGTGCGCCCCCATGACGATCTGATGCATCGCTCCCGCCCCAGATTTCGTTAATTTCCTCGCGTCCGCTCCCAGGCTCACCAGCGTCTTCACGCACTCGACGTGTCCGAGCGCCGCCGCCGTCGTGAGCGCGGTGAAGCCCTCGGCGTCGGGCGCGTCGGCGTCGCACCCGAGCTCGCACACCAGCGCCTTGAGCACGCCGACGTCCCCTCGCGCCGCCGCGACGTGCGCGCAAGACCGTCCATCGCCGTCGACGATCGTCGCGACCGCGGACGCGCCGTGCGCGAACGCCGTGGACGCCGCGCGGACGTCGTCGGCGCCGCCGAGCTGAATGGCGCGCATGAGCGTCTGCAGCGCCTCGACGTCGTTCGTCGCGGGCGCGCGACGCGACATGGCGCGCGACGCGACGAACGACGATTGACGACTCCGCGCGCGCGCGCGCGAGGGCGGGACGCGCGGGCGAGCGACGCAATGGCGACGCGATGGCGTCGGCGACCGAACGGCATTCGCCGCGCGGCATTCGCCGACGCCGCGCGTCGAACGATCGCGCGCGCGAGGCGCGGACGCGACGCGCGGACGCGTCCGCGACGCGCGCGCGCGCGTCGAGCGCGCGCGAGAGACGCGGCGAGGAGGCATCGACGGGACGACGCGCGAGGCGTTGAATCATTCCGACGCATTCGCGGTGATATCTCTCGCGCGCGCGCGTGCGAGCGACGGCGGACGGCGCGAGGGGGCGACGAGCGTCGAGCGTCGACGCGAGGCGCGATCGAGGGGCGCGCGCGCGCGGGCGCGAGTGCGATGAGTCACGAGCTCGACGGGTGGATCGCGGCGCTGCGCAAATGCGAGCCGTTGGAGGAAGACGACGTCAAGCGATTGTGTCAGATGGCGATCGAGATCTTGGTGGAAGAGTCGAACGTGCAGACGATCGATTCGCCGGTGACGATATGCGGGGACATTCACGGGCAGTTTTACGATTTGTTGGAACTGTTTAAAGTCGGCGGCGACTGCCCGGATACAAACTATTTGTTCATGGGGGACTTCGTCGATCGCGGGTTTTACAGCGTGGAGACGTTTTTGTTGCTCCTGGCGCTGAAGGTGAGGTACCCGGATCGAATGTATCTCATTCGGGGGAATCACGAGTGTCGACAGATCACGCAGGTGTACGGGTTTTACGACGAGTGTTTGCGCAAATACGGGAGCGTCAACGTGTGGCGATATTGCACGGATGTGTTCGATTACCTTTCGTTGTCTGCGCTCATAGATAACAAGATATTTTGCGTGCACGGGGGGTTGTCCCCGAGCATCACGACGATCGATCAGATTCGAACGATCGATCGTAAACAAGAGGTGCCGCACGAAGGCGCGATGTGCGATTTGCTTTGGAGCGACCCCGAGGACGTCTCCGGCTGGGGGCTTTCCCCTCGAGGGGCGGGGTATTTGTTCGGCGACGACGTGTGCACGTCGTTCACACAGACAAATAGCGTAGACATGATCGCGCGAGCGCATCAGCTCGTGATGGAGGGGTACAAGTGGATGTTTAACAAACGGCTCGTCACTGTGTGGTCGGCGCCGAATTACTGCTACCGCTGCGGCAACGTCGCGGCCATCTTAGAACTGGACGAAAACCTGGCGCACGACTTCAAGGTTTTCGAGGCGGCACCGCAAGAGGCGCGCGGGGTGCCGGCGAAGAGGGCGACGCCCGATTACTTCCTGTAATGGTATTTAGAAATTTCACGCCGACGCTACCGTTTTCGGCAAAAGCTCAAGCCGTCGCCGACGGGAATCATACTATAACTCACGCGTTCGTCCCCGGCGACGAACTCGTTGAACGCGCGAATGGCCTCGGTCTGTTTATCGTTCACCTCGGCGTCGGCGACTTTACCATACCACAGCACGTTGTCCACGATTATCAAACCGCCCGGCCGCACGAGCTCGAGCAGCGCCTCGTAATACTCCCTATACGCGCGTTTATCGGCATCTATGAACCCTAAATCGAACGACCCCGCCCCGTGCGCGTCCAACAACTCCCTCACGCTCTCCTTCGCGTCGCCAAACTTCTCCTTTACGATCCCCTCGACCCCCGCGCGCGCCCAATACCGTCTCGCCGTCGCCAGCGCTTCCTCGCTCTTATCGCACGCGTACAGCGCTCCCTCGCCTCGCATCGCGAGCGCCATCGCGATCGAGCTGTACCCGGTGTACGTGCCGATCTCGACGACGCGCCGCGCGCCGATCATCTCCACCGCGAGCGCCAGCAGCGCGCCCTGCTCCGGCGCCACCTGCATGCGCGCGCCGCGCAGCGCGCTCGTCTCCTCTCGCAGCGCGCGCAGCACCGCGGGCTCGCGCGTGTGACGCAGCACGTACGCGTACAGGTCATCGCTCATCACCAGCGGCGCCGTGTTCCACGGCCCCGTCGACGACGACGACGCGCTCGACGACGACGCGCGCGCGAGGACGGGACGTCGACCGGCGGCGGCGGCGACGACGCGCGCGCGCGACGCGCGCGACGGCGACGCGCGCGACGACGCGGGCGGCGACGCGAACGAGCGCCGCGTCGCCGCGCGCGCCGCGCGGTGCATCGCGCGCGTCGCGCGCGTCGTCATTCGCGCGCGCGAGTGCGCCGACGCCGACGCAACGCGCGCCGAAACGCCTCGACGAAAACGCACGGACGCGACCGCACAGCGCGACCGATGGCGACGGACGGCGCGCGCGGCGGCGGCGCGACGGCGACGGACGCGAAAAAAAACGATGGACGCACGATTTGGTCGTACAGGGACGAGTGCCAGACGTGGCGCAACTACGACGCGTCGAAGGGGTTGCGATACACGCGAGAATCGATCGATGCGGTGCGTTCGAAGACGTCGCGCGCGCGATGGTCGGAACGACGCGACTGACGGCGCGCGAACGACGCAGATGACGCGCGCGCACGAGTCGTTCGGGGAGCTGACGAAAGACTTGGACATGGACATCGATGATCCGGGGGAGCGGGCGTTGAATATTTTGAGAAGGGAACGCGCGGATCCGACGAGGGCGCCGGACGAGCCGACGCCGTTGCGGTTGAAACCGTTCGACGCCGCGCCGGGAGACGAGACGTGCGTGGTGAAGTATACGTTTAGAAATGAACTCACGACGATCGGGGAGGTCGTCGAGGAGTTGGCGGAGATGCTGGGATTGATGCCGTGCGCGGTGTCGCTCGTGCACGCGGGGCGCGAGCTCGGGCCGCTCGAGCACACGTTGACCGATTGCGGTGTTTGCGCGAATTACGTGGTGTACTGGCGCGTGAAAAATGGCATCGCGGTGGTGACCACCGCGTGATGTAATTTATCGTACTGAGCTAGCGTGCTACGTCTACGTTCCTAATGCGTTGCTAATCGCGCTTCTTCCCGGCGCGGCGAAACCGCGCGACGCTTCGCGCCACTTGCGTCGACAAGAGCGTCTGCGTGCACGCGTACACCAGAGTGATGGCGTAGTAGAAATTTGCGTTCGCAACCCGAGTGTGTATCCACATGTACCACGTCAAAGGGCTCAACAGAGCGACGTACAAGAAACCTCCCGCGATGACGGCGCCGTACTTGACGTACACCAACGGATTTCCACGATCGTCCATGGCGACGACGGAGAGCAGGGAAACGTACGTCACGAAATCGTTCGCGGTCGGATACGGCGCGCACGTCGAGATGGCTATCAAACACAACGTCATGGCGACGAGAGGATCGTCTGCGAACCCAAGCGTCAGCGGCGCGGACAGGGCCAGCGGAATCGCGTTCAGAGCGACGACGTAAAACAGACGAAACTGATCAAACATCGTCGTGAATAGATACCAATGCAACCCAAGATTCGGCGTTTGATCTTCGCTCATCACCGCGAACGTCACCGCGGCGCGCCACCACTTCGGAAAATCGTCCCCCATCGCGACGAAGGACGCCGCGGCGGCGACCGCAAACGCGCCCGCGAACCGCCCCGCGCTCACCACCGCTCGACCTCCTCGACTTTTCACCGCGCGCGCGCTCGTCCACATCAGCACCGGTGCGAGCGCGACGTAATGCGGGTTCAGTTGCGCCGCCAACGCGAACGCGACGCCCGCGACGACGTCGTTCCCGAGCGTCGCCGCCAACGCGCTCGCGTACGCGCACGCCCGCGTCGCCGTCGCCGTCGTCCGCGCCAAGCGCGCCATCGCGTGCAGCGGATTCATCGCATACATCGCGTACACTCGTCTCACTTTCCCCTCGTCGCGCGTCACGCCGCACGCGAGCGCGCACAGCGCCGCCGCCGCCAACGCGTCCGCCGCCGTCGTCGCCAAGTCCAATCCGAATCCACCCCCGAGCGCGCCCGCCGCCGCCACCGTCCACGGGTGCCCGTGAAACGCGCTCCCGTCGTACGCCGACGCGCCCAGCGCGCGCGCCGCGTGCGCGCCCTCGAGCGTCTTTCGCACCGCGTCCGTCGCCGCGCTCAGCTCGATGCGTTTGCTCAGCGCGTCGCGCGCGAACGGCGCCACCGCGCTCGCGACGCCGACGCACGCGCCGTAAATCGCGACGTGCGCGACGAAGGCGCACCGCGCCGCCCTCCAGCGCGCGCGCGCGGCGTCGCGCGACGCCATCGCGCGACGACGCCGTGGTTTGACGCCGTGACGTCGACGCCGCGCGACAACGCGACGCGACGCGACGACGACGACGCGACGGATGATGACGATCGCGCGCGGCGCGCGCGCGAGCGGATGCGCGACCGCGCGGCGCGCGCTGCGGCAGCGGGATCGCGCGCGCGGCGCGGTCGGCGCGCGCGCGCGCGGCGATGATTTCATCGCGACGCTGCGGCGGCGACGCGCGCGGGCGACGACGACGACGACGACGCGCGCGACGCCGACGGCGCGGCTCGCGGGCGTGATCGACGTGAAACGCGTGACGGAAGTCGCGGGCACGGCGGCGCTGGAGGTGTCGAAGAGCGTGCGCATGCGAGGCGTGGAGGCGCCGGATGTGGATAAATCGTACGTCGCGCGGTCGAGCGCGTTGGAGATGGACGAGGACGGATTGCCGCTGGTGTACGATAAAGCACAGATTCAAAAGTACTGGGATAAGCAAGGCGGGGCGTTGCAACGACGATGGGGGGAGTTTTTAAGCCTGAGCGTGCCGTTTTTGACGAAAGTGGCGACGCTCGCCATCACGGGCGGAAGCGCCGAGTTGAGCAAAAACGACAGAGCGTTGGCGAAGGATGCGAGGATAATCATCGAAAAGCTTGGACCGACGTACATCAAGGCGGGGCAGATGATGAGCGTGAGACCGGACGTGTTGCCGCAGGCGGCGCTGGACGAGTTGGCGGTGTTGCAAGATTCGGTCAAGGCGTTCGAGACGTCGGTCGCCATAGATACCATAGAGAGTGAGCTCGGCGGGCCTTTGGCTGAATTCTTCGATGAAATTAGCGAAACACCCGTCGCGGCGGCGTCGCTGGCGCAAGTGTATCGCGCGAAACTGAAGGGCAAGGATGAGTACGTCGCTGTCAAAGTGCAACGGCCTAAGATTTTGGACACCGTGTCGAAGGACTTGTACGTGTTGCGTCGCGCGGCGGAGGTGTATCAAGGCTTGATTGAGCGTTTCGCGCCGCAACAGCGCACGGATTACGTCGGTTTATTGAACGAATGGGCGGTCGGCTTTTACACCGAGCTTGATTTCTTGAACGAAGCTGCGAATCAGCAAAAGCTGCGCGACCTGTTGATGCAAGAGGAAGTCAAGGACATTTACGTGCCAGAGGTGAAACACGAGCTTTGCACGCGTCGTATCCTCGTAACTGAATGGATGGACGGCGTCAAACTGAGCGATTGCCCGCCAGAAGAGATTCGCGAGTTGGTCGGCATCGGTCAAGAGTGTTTCCTCGTGCAGCTTTTGCAAGTTGGCTTCTTTCACAGCGATCCGCACCCTGGAAATTTGATGAAGCTCAACGATCCGTCCAAGGGCAAGCTGGCGCTTTTGGATTTTGGACTCGTGGCTTCTATTCAACAAGAAGACATGGACACCATGGTGAGCTCGATCATTCACTTGGCGAACAAGGATTACCCAAGTCTGGTCGACGACTTCATCAATCTTAAAATTTTACCGACGGACTGCGATCGGGCCAAGGTCGTGCCGTTGATGGATAAAGCGCTGTCACCGTACGTCAAGGGTGGTGGTGCGAAAAAGTACGAAGCTGAACTGAAGCGCATGTACAACATGGATGGATCATTGAGTTCCACCGCCGGGGGATTTCAAGCGATGACGCAGGATTTGCTGACGGTGTTGAACGACATCCCGTTCTCGATTCCGCCGTATTTCGCACTCCTCGGACGCGCTGTCGTGACGCTCGAGGGCATCGCGCTTCTGGGCAACCCGGATTATAGGCTCGTGATGGAGGCGTACCCATTCGTCGCTCGAAAGTTGCTTCGCGAAGACCGTCCGGAGGCGCAGCGGGCGTTGCAGGAGGTGTTGTATGCCTCGACGCAAGGCGGTGGGAGCATTTTGCAAGGACGTCGACTCGCAGTGATGTTGAACAGCGCAATGGGCATCGTGGCGAAGAGCGAAGACGTGTTTGTCGATTTAGAAACCATTCCGGAAGACGCCGCGACGCTGGACCAATCGTTGAAGTATTTACTTCAGCCGCAAGCGGCGAGCTTACGGAACTTGCTCGAGCGTGAGGCGGAGACTGCGGCTGATTTGCTCTTGCGCCAGTCGCTGCGAAAGGGCGCGACGCGCCTCTTCGCGCAATTGCCGAAGCCGCCATCCTGGTTGCCGTTCGCGAGCTCGCTGCCGAATCCGCTCGATATCAGTGGGCCAGTATTGTTACCGGTCCGCGGAAGCTCCACGCCAGCGCCGGCTTTCGCGTCGCCGGGGCAGTTATTGGACCTCGCCGCGCCACAGCTCGATCTCGAAGAGGAGGTGTTTGCGATCTCCCTCGGGGATTTGGCCGCCGGTCTGATTGGTAAAGATGCGGCGACGGTATTGACCGGTGATGCGTTCCTCGAGCCGGAGGCCATCGCGGCGCTGTTCTTGAGCATCATCGCCACGGGCGAGTTACCCATCGGTAGCAGTCAAGAGGTGCGACAGTTGGCGGCAAACGCTCGCGATTCGCTTCGCCGCGTCACTCCAGAAGGCGAAGAGAGCGAAGAGCAAAGCTTCGAAGACTTGATCGCCGCCGTGCAGAGGCTCGATGAGAACGAGCGCGAGGTCTTGCAGGCCACTACCTCGCGAGTCATCTCTCGTGTGTACGATAAGTTCTGCGATCGCCTCGTGCCACTGACGGGCGGCGCTCCCGTGGCCGTCGACGAAGTGTCGTCGGTGGCTTTGAACGCGCGATGAAAACGCACATTGCTTTTTAGGACACCTGTGTAAGATATATATAAGCGAAAGTCGATTCTTTAATTAAATCCTACCGAGCTACTGATATCAGCTTTGGTGCAATTGCGCGAAGTAATCCTTGTACAGACCTTCGCGAATGGACATGAAGCCGGCGATGTATCGCTTGTACTGCTGCAAGCGCGCGAGCTCCTTCTTCGTGAGCAACGTATGCAATCGCCACACGACGTGCTTGATGTATTGGATCACGAAATAAGTTATCAAACTCGCACTCAAGGAGTACGCACCGCCGTGCTTGATACCAGACCAACGAATTTGCCCTTCTCGCGGGAGCAAGCCCTCGAGTTGCGGGACGCGCGGAAGAAGCGTTCTCAAGCCGTGGGCGATGACGGGCGTCGCACAAATCTCCAAAGCCGCGACGTAAATAGACAAGAACAAGAACACCCACCCAAGGAGCATCAGCGCGATCCCACGGAGCGATCGTTTCAAGTTATCCTTCTTGTTCAATTCGTTCGTTTTAATAACTTGATCGATGCGATCTTCGATGCGCGTGCAATCCTCCTTCATCGTCGTCAGGTTTTTCTGCACCGTCAAACGAATCGCTCTATCGATGTCTTCACACACCTCCTCGATGGCGTTCGGAATTGGGACGGTCAAATCGTCTCGTGGCAGATAAATCGTCGGTAATTTGAACGCGTGCGAATTCTTAATTCGCGAGCTCAAGTTTTGCGTAATCTGAATCAAAACCCGCTGTCGATCGTGCTCCTTCTCTACCTGGTCCGCCTTCGACATGTAATACGCCAGCTTGTCCGCGTGGTTCTCATTCAACGCCTCGATGACCTTCATCGTGCGCTTACACAGCGCCTGACCGATCGGGTCAAAGAACACCAAAATTAAGTCAACGTGGTCGGCGAGCGACTCGATGACTTTCGCCACGTCAAACGGGTAGCACATATCGCCATCCACCAACCCCGGCGAGTCCACGATGTCGACGCAACTAAAGTTTTTCTCCTTACTCGTCGAAATCTCGGTAAAAATGTTCGCATTCAAACCCTCGACGTTCTGCACGCCTTCCAAATAATCGTAAAACGCGAACGTCGCGTCTCCCTTCAGCGTCTCCCGCTTCCTTCCGCTCGTCACGAACGTGAACCCACGCGTCTCGATCGCAACCCCCGTGGTTTGCACGCTCTCTCCGATGTACCAATTTATGAACGAGCTCTTCCCCGCGGAGTGATTCCCGATGATCATCGCGCTCACCTTCTTCCTCGGCTTGAAGCACTTCACCCTGAGCAGCGCGTCGTTCGCGATGTCGAGCAACCCGATCGACGTTCGCGACGTCGACGACCCAGCCCCCGGGCTCGGTCCTCGTTCGTACAATTCGTGTATGCTCTTCAGGATGCGCTCCTGCGCGTCGTCGCGGCGTCGCATCGTCGCCGTCGTCGTCGTCAGTCGTCTCGGTCGCGTCGCTCGCGCGTCGTCGCGTCGCTTTTCGCGTCGTTTTCGCCCCACGCACGTTCGGCGACATCGCCAGCGCGCCGGCATCGTTCGAGGTGTTCACTCGCTTCGCTTTGCCCGCGCTCATGCTCGCCGCGCGCGCGTCCGCGCGTCGTCGTCTGCGGTCGCGCGCGTCGCGTCGTCCCAGCCGTTGGTCGGCGGGACAAGATGATGCGCGACGCGCGCGTCCGCACAGCGCATCGCGCGAGCTCGCGAGCGCGACGCGGGCGAGAGAAACGCGCGCGGAGGGACGTCGCGGCGCGCGCGCGCGCGAGCCGCGATGTCGAGCGCGGGCGCGGGCGCGGGCGCGGGCGCGGGCGCGGACGACGTGTTGGACGCGCGCGAAACGCTGGCGGACGGAGGTAAACGCCTCGCGCGCGCGCTCAGGGGACCGTTCGCGCGCGCGCAGCCGCACTGGAAGTCGTTCGCGCAGTTGACGTTCGCGTGTCCGACCGCGTCGGAGGTGCCGGGGCGGATGAAGAAGAATTTGCAACAGTTTGGATACTGCTACGTCAGCCTGGCGGCGGCGCTGGCGGCGTATAACGCGCTCTCGCGCGCGCTCCTCGCGGTGATGCTCGCGGGAGCGTTCATCGGACATCATTACGTCACGCGCGTTCGACGGGCGCCGATCGAGATCGGTGGGCGAGTCTTCGGCGCGAAGACGCAGGGCGTCGCGTGCGCGGCGGCGACGGCGATTTTCTTTTGGAAGTTTATCACCGACGTGTTTTTCAGCGCCGCGTCCGTGGCGCTCGCGTTCGCGGCCGCGCACGCGGTGATGCGCGTGCCGGAACCGAAGACGGACGAGGACGAGGGCGAGATTCCGTTGTTGCGCGATTTCGCCGCCGCGTACAGGGAGAGCGGCGCCGACGACTACGTCCCGCCGCAAGTCTCATCCACGGTTCGCGGTCTGTTCGCCTCCGTCTTCGCGCGCAAGTGAGGCGAGCGATGTCGCACCAATATAAACGACGCGCGCGTCGGCGCACCGCGCCGCGTCCCGCGCGTCTCGTGTAACTAATAAAAATCCCAGCGGCTCGACGCTTCGTCCGCACTCGTCGCCGATGCGCGCGAACGCCGACACTCGACTGGCGTACGCGCGCGTCGAGCTCGTGCCGTATCGCGCCGAACACGTCGAGCGTTACCACGCGTGGATGTCCGACGAGCACCTCCTGGAAGCCACGGCGAGCGAGCGCCTGAGCGCGGACGAAGAGCTCGCCATGCAGCGCGAGTGGGCGCGCGACGAGCGAAAGTGCACCTTCATCGTCCGCGACGCCGCGACGCACGCGATGATCGGCGACTGCAACCTCTTCTTCAACGACCACGACGACGACAGGGCGTGCGAGATCGAGATAATGATCGCCGAGCGCGCGTTCAGGCGGCGCGGGCTCGCGCGCGAGACGCTCGAGGCGTTCACCGCGTACGGCGCGTGTTCGCTCGGCGTCACCACCTTCGTCGCGAAGATCGGGTTCGACAACGACGCGTCGAACGCGTTGTTTAAATCGTTCGGTTTCGTCGAGCGGAGTCGAAGCGAGGTGTTCGAGGAGACGACGTACGCGCTGCGCGCTCGCGACGCCGCCGACGCGCCGACGCCGCGGTTCGCCGACGCGTGGGCGCGAACGACGCGCGATTCCTACGACGCCTTCGAGGCGGCGCGCGCCGTAAAATAACATAACCGCGAGCCGTTTCGCGCGCGCGCGATAGACGTAGCGATAGATGTAGCGATCAGCGATGGACGTAGCCGAGCGCGTCGCCGTCGGTCGGTCGGTCGGTCGTCACTCGCGCGCGCGCATGGACAGACTCGCGCCGCCCGCGCGGCGCGCGCACGTCCTCGCGTGCGGACGCGTCGCGTACGAGTGGGAGCAAACGCTGGACGCGGTGTCGGTGTACGTGCGCGCGCCGCCGGGCGCGCGCGGGCGCGACTTGGACGTCGCGCTCGAGCCGACGCGCGCGCGCGTCGGCGTCAAGGGAAACGCGCCGTACATGGAGCACGAGCTCTGGGCGCGCGTCAAGGCGAGCGAATCCACGTGGACGCTCGCGGACGGCGAGCTCGCGTTGACGCTGGTGAAGGCGACGCGAGGCGAGGCGTGGCGGTCGCCGTTCGCGGCGCACGGCGACGCGAGCGACGCGAAGGAAGACGAGCGAGATAAGCAGCGGTTGATGCTGGAGCGGTTTCAGGCGGAGAATCCTGGATTCGATTTCAGCGACGCGAGCTTTAACGGGCAGACGGTGCCGGACGCGTCGACGTTCATGGGAGGGTGCGGCGGCGGGTGAGCGACGCGCGGCACAACGAGACGCGATGGCGCCCGCGGTGGATGATTACGACGAATCCTACGACGCGCTCGATGACGCGCTGAATGAAGAGTTATCCGCCATCGAGAGCGATTTGATACGTCTGAACTCGCGGTCGTGGCCGAAACCAGAGGATGGGGAAGACGCGCGCGGGGCGCGTCGGTTTCGCGACGGCGCCGAAGCCGAGCGCGCGGAAGTCGTCGTGCTCGACGACGAGGACGGGACCGTGGAGGCGGCCGCGTGGATGACGCGCGCCGAGGATGCCATGGTGCGTGGCGCGCGCGAAGACGGCGCGGTGTCGACGAGGACGGCGTCGGGGTCGTTCGCGCGCGCCGAGACGAGACGCGACGCCGACGCCGATGAACGAGACTTTCAAACGGACCCGCGTCGCGCGAGATGGACTTTGGCGTTCTTGCTCGTCTGTCTCTCGCTGTCGTTCGTCGCGTTTGCGTTTAAGCGCGGCGAAGACGGACTGTTGAGCCCGATGCGCGTCGTGGAAAAGTTGGCGTATCGCGGCGCGACGAATCGAATCGTCGCGTACTACGATCCGGCGCGCGTCGTCGAGATGCAGCGAAAATGGATCGAGACCCTCATGGATGAAAAGGTGCTCCTCATCGAGAGATTACGTCGCGCGCGACGCATCGCTGACGAAAACCGCGAATCAGCGCACGCGTGGCGGCGCGCGTACGTCGACTGTCGCGCCAACAAAAACGCCTTCGCCGAGCCGAAGCCAATCGTCGCGAAGCCGCACGACGCCACCTCGTGGTCTCCCGCGTGGTCGTGGTACGCCCATCCTCGATCAAAGTCGACCGTAAAAACCGTGAACGTGATCCGTCGGTTTTGTCCGATCGTCGCGGAACTCCGACTCCGACGAATCGTCGAGTGGATGGCTCGCCGACTCGTCTCGACGAAACGATAGATGGCGCGTCTTGCCCGCGCGCACGAACGAGCAACGCAAGAACCCATCGCAGACAATGTAACGCAACGCAACGCAGTCACGCACGCATTCACCGTTCGTCTACCGATCTACTCAACTACTCTTATTACACATCGACGTTCGCGTCAGTTCGTCACCGCCGTCGCCACGATTTTCCCTTGCGTCTCCAAAATCCCCTCCACGTCCGCCTCCCTGACCCGTCCCTCGGCGACTAGCGCGTGTAACCTCGCCGAGAGCCTTCGCACGCACGCGTCGCGCGCCCCTCGCACCGTGCCTCCGCAGTGCGTCACCGCGAACGCCGCTCGCCGTCCTCGAAACCCCTCCATCGTCGTCACCGCCCCTCGCACCGCGCGCGCCCGCTCGCGATCGCATCGCACGACGCACACCCCCGTCATCGCGTCCGCGTATCGCACGCTCAGCGCCGCCACCGCGCGCCCCGCGCCGACGTCGCCAAAGTTTTCCTTGACGGCGTCCCGAATGGCGTCCAGTAAATCCCTCTCCTTGCGCGCGTCCTCCATCGCGCGCCCGTCGTTGTGCGCGATCTCGACGACCAAGTAGCGGTTCTTGAACCTCACCATGGCGCGGCGTCGCGCGAGGCGCGCGCGACGCGGTGTGGCGACGATCGTCTCGTCGATTGTCGTCGCCCGCGGCGGCATTGACGCGCGCGCGAGGGCGTCGCGATGTACGCCACCGCGAGCGCCAACTCGGACGTCGTGCGGAACAGATCGTTCGCGTCGCACTCGCGCTCGCACAGCGCGGAGCCGCTGGACGTCGAGGGCGGACGCGGCGCGCGCGAAAAGACGCAACGAAATGAATTCAGCGCGCATCCGAACGGCATTCATAATCGCGTGCAGCGCGCGATCCAGCGCGACGCGAAGGCGCTGACGAACGCGGCGATCGTCGCGGCGGTCGTGTGCTTCTTGCTGGCGTGGCGCGCGTCGTGGACGGCGGCGAGCGTGTTCGTCGCGTGCGCGGGGTCGTTGGCGTTCGCGGGACACCTGGCGCGGTGGACGCTGGCGGTGGACGAGGGAAGCGAGGACATGCGCGCGGTGAGCGATGCGATTCGAGACGGTGCGGATGGATTCTTCGCGACGCAATACGGATTGATCAGTCGATTGGCGGGCGTGGTGGCGGGGTCGATCTTTTTCGTGTACTTGTTCCGAGCGACGACGCCCGAACAGCAAGAGGCGGGCGTCGGCGCGTTTACGATGGCGACGCTCACGACTGTGAGTTTTGTGAGCGGTGCGGTGTGTAGTGGAGTGAGTGGATACGTTGGAATGTGGGTGAGCGTGCGGGCGAACGTGCGCGTCGCGAGCAGCGCGAGACACGGGGCGCGAGAGGCGCTCACGGTGGCGCTGCGCGCGGGCGGATTCGCGGCGTTGATCGTCGTCGGCATGACGGTGCTGGGGGTGACGATCTTGTTTTCGGTATTTTCGTTCATCTTCAGCGTCGGTCGCGACGGTGGCATGGATGTGCATGAAATTCCTCTCATGCTCGTCGGATACGGCTTCGGCGCGTCCTTCGTCGCGCTCTTCGCGCAGTTGGGCGGCGGCATCTACACCAAAGCCGCCGACGTCGGCGCCGATTTGGTCGGCAAAGTTGAGCAGGGCATTCCCGAAGACGACCCAAGAAATCCTGCGGTGATCGCGGATTTGGTCGGCGATAACGTCGGCGACTGTTCAGCGCGCGGGGCGGACCTGTTCGAGTCCATCGCCGCCGAAGTCATCTCGGCGATGATTTTGGGCGCCACCATGGCCAAGAGCGCGGGCATCGAAGACTCCACCGGTTTCATCATGTTTCCACTCGTCATTCACGCGATGGACTGCATCGTGAGCGCGTGCGGTATCATGTCGATAAGCGAAACGTCTACTCGTCGTGAGGATCCTTACAAAGTTCTCAAGGGTGGGTACAACGTCGCCATTTCGCTCGCCGTCGTCGGATTTGGCGTGGCGTGTCGCGTCATGCTCGTCTCGGACAAACATCCAGGAGCGTGGTTTTCCTTTTACATGTGTGGGCTGATCGGTATCGCGTGCGCGTATGCTTTCGTGTTCATCGCGCAGTACTACACCGATTACAAGTTCCCGCCCGTACGTCACATCGCCGAAGCGTCGACAACCGGTCACGGCACGAACATCATCGCCGGCATTGGCGTCGGCATGGAATCCACGGCGGTGCCCGTAATCGTGATCTCGATCGCCATCATCTCCGCGTACTGGTGCGGCAACGCGAGTGGTATCACGGACGCTAATGGTAAAGCGATCGGTGGGCTGTTTGGCACCGCTGTGGCGACCATGGGTATGTTATCGACGGCGGCGTACGTGCTCACTATGGACGTCTTCGGGCCGATTGCCGACAACGCCGGTGGCATCGTCGAAATGTCGGATCAACCCGAAAGCGTTCGCGATATTTGCGACGAACTTGATGCCGTCGGAAATACGACTAAGGCTACGACGAAAGGTTACGCCATCGGTTCCGCTGCCCTGGCGTCCTTCTTGTTATTTTCGGCCTTTATGGATGAAGTCACCGCGTTCACGGGGAAGCCTTTCAATCAAGTTGACATCGCGATTCCAGAAGTCTTCGTCGCCGGCTTGCTCGGTGCCGCACTCGTCTATCTATTCTCCGCGTGGTCTATCACTGCAGTTGGACGATCTGCGCAAGAAGTCGTGCGAGAAGTGAGACGGCAGTTTGCCGAACGTCCGGGTATCATGACGGGCGAAGAGAAGCCAGATTACGCTCGATGCGTCGCCATAGTCGCCCAGAGCGCGTTGCGCGAGATGGTTCGACCTGGCGCGCTCGCAGTTTTGAGCCCAGTTGTGGTTGGCATCGTATTCAAAAACCTTGGCGCGGCGACAGCGCAAGAGCTGCTCGGCGTCAAAGCGGTCGCCGCGTTCTTGATGTTCGCCACCGTCGCCGGTATTTTGATGGCGCTCTTCTTGAACACAGCGGGAGGGGCTTGGGATAACGCCAAAAAATACATCGAGACCGGGGCGCACGGTGGCAAAGGAAGCGAAGCACACAAAGCGGCGGTCTCAGGAGATACGGTTGGCGATCCGTTCAAAGACACCGCCGGACCAAGCATACACGTGTTGATAAAGATGCTCGCGACGATTACTCTAGTCATGGCTCCGATGTTCCTCGACGCCGTTTAAAAGTGTAATTTAATAAGTGCTGCTGAAATTAAAGGGAAGTGCTGTACGTTGCTCGTCGAGAAAATTTGAATGATCAGTTATTGGTTGCGAGCGCTTACGCGCCGCGACCGATTTGCGCGGCTTGACCTTGCATCAAGCCCATGCGAATATCGCGGGACGCCTCCGCGACGGCGCCCGGACCGGAAGGCACAAAAATGGTCGAGTTGCCGCCTTGCGTGCCGACTTCCTTCATGGTGTCAAAGTACTGCGTCATCATCATCATCTCCAAAACGTCTTTGCTTGAGATACCATCCACAGATTCTTGGAAGTCAACCACGGATTCGCGCAAACCGGCGATGATGGCTTGACGTTGACGCGCCATCCCCGTACCCGCGAGATACTTGGACTCCGCATCGGCTTCGGCAGCCTTGACGACCATGATCTTATCCGCCTCGGCGCGATCTTGCGCCGCGACTCTCGCGCGCTGCGCGGCGTTGATCTCGTTCATCGCCTGTTTGACTCGCGCGTCCGGCGCGATGTCCGTCACGAGCGTGTTCATGATTTGATACCCGAATCCCTCCATCGACTTGCTCAGCAACTCCTTCACGCTCTGCGCGATCTCTTCCTTGCTCTCGAACACGTCGTCCAACTTGATCCTCGGCACCGTCGATCGCACGACGTCGAACACGTACGACCGAATCTGCGCCTTGGAATCCGTCAGTTTGTAAAACGCGTCGTACAATCGCGTCTCGTCCATCGACAGCACCTGATACTGCGTGCTCACGACGATCGTCACGAACACGTTATCCTTCGTCTTCGTCTCCACGCTCACGTCCAGCGACTGCACGCGCGTCGACACCGTCCCCGCGACCGCCTGCCCGATGAACGGGTTCACGAAGTGGCACCCCTCGCGCGCGAAGAACGCAAACTTCCCGCACTGCTGGATCACCTGCACCGTGCCCGTGGGCACGCACGTGAAGCAGCAGCACCCCGTGGGGCCGGCCGTCATGTCGGTCGTCGTCGTCGTCGCGCGGCGATGTGCGTCGCCGTCGCGATGCGATGGCGCGTGAGATCGCCACGTGGCTTTTTTAAAAAGAAAAATATATTTTCATATAAAAAGTATAAAAAGCCTTTTTATACTTTTTATATGCGCAAACAGTGCGACGCTCTTTTCGACACCGCGCCGCTGGGCACTCCGGATAGCGAGCGACACACGATGGCGACGGCGCGCGCGACCGCGGGCGCGCCGGCGCGCGCGACGACGGCGCGCTGGATCGCGACGCGATCGCGCGCGACGCGCGCGACGCGCGGGACCCGCGGCCGCGCGCGCGCGACGCCGAACGACGGCGAAGCGCACGCGGCGTACCTGCGAGACGTCGCGGCGACGCGCGCGCCGGCGGAGCTCGCGGCGCTCGCGCGCGTGCTCGACGCGCTGGGGTGCGAAACGATCGCGCCGAACGCGCGGCGAGGGATCCACCCGCTGGTGATGCCGCTGGCGAGGACGCGCGAGGGAGGGGTGATCGGACTCATGGTGACCGAGGACGACGGGGAGGCGACGCCGGTGGTCGAGGTGCGGGACGGCGCGCACGCGACGATGCTGGCGAAGAGCGCGAGGGATTACGTGCACAGAGCGATCGTCGAGGAGGAAGCGATGAGCGATGAGCAGACGACGACGGTGGCGGCGGCGGCGGGCGCGGTGGGGGTGAGCCTGCACGCGCACGGGGCGTTTAAGACGTCGGGGAAGGAGTTCGACGTGTACGTGACGACGCAAATCGGGAAGTTTCCGTCGTCCATGGAGGGGCTGGTTCGGAGACACTTGAAACGAAACGACGAACAGTCGGCGTTGATCACGTGTGATCTGTACAAGGCGACGTTCGGCGATTGGGGGGCGCCGCACGTGTTCATCTCTGATTTATATTCCAAATTAGGACGCGACGAGGAGGCGCGAGACGCCGCGCGACAGGCGTTGCAAACGCCGTGGTCCACCATCGGCGGCAGAGACGCCATCACGCGAATGATTGACGTCGCCGGGTGGTCTGGTAAGACCGTGGCAGAGATCAAAGAAGTCCTAGAGAGCCGACGCGGTCCATCCGCGGCGGCGTTCGACGGCCCGAAGAGCGAAAAGCAACTCGCGCGCGAAGAGGGCGAGCTCTTGCTCGACCAAATCGCCGCGGGTGAGATCGAATCCTCGACCGTCAATCAGCGTTTGGCGGAGTGTTACATGAACGCCGGCAAGCCCGCGCTCGCGAAGTTCATCATGTGCGGCGCGGGGATGCCGGCGCTGTGAGCGCCGATAGCGAGCATTGGAATTTAATATCGAACCCCACAACGCGACTCAACATGATGCTCCGATCGCACGACGACGACGACGACCACGTCCGAAAGACGCTCGACGAGGCCGAAGACGACGCAGTCGAAGAATTTTTCACGCGTTGCCCGCGACTGACGCCACCGCGCGGACGAGGACGGACTCGCGCGCGCGACCGCGACGGTTGGCCTTCTGGCGCCGCCGCGCGCGCAAAGGGCGCGCGGTGTGCGACACCACACCCGACGGCGACGGCGTCGAGATTTTCGCACGGTACCGGCGATGAGATCGATTACGACGTCGTGCGCGTGAAGGCGTTCGCGGTGACACCGCCGGGCTGTTCTCCGCCAACGTCTCGTCGTCGATATCGCTCGGCGTCGTCCGACGACGACAACGACGAGAACCAGAGTCCGAAGGACGAACTTCGACGACTCAAGCGTCGAGGCGCTGAACGCGCCGAGAGACTGTTACACAGTGTGTCTCCCGTGAGGTTATCGCGAAAGCGACAGGCGCTCGAACAGGTTGAAGAAATTCGACGCCGCCAAGATAAAGTCATCGACGATATGGGTGTGTTGCTCGCGAAGATGCACTCGCTAAAGGTCGCGTCAAGTCGATCGAGCCCGTGATGCGAGACGATCGACGCGATATGATACGAACTGAACTACGTGATTCGATTATATGTACACTTTTGAACTCTACCCCGCGAGCGCCTCGTCGTCGGCGACGGTCATGGTCGCGTCCTCGGGCTCTTGCTTTAAAGTTTTCTTCGCCGTTGCGAGGGTTTTCTTCGCCACCGTGGACAATTGAGACGCCGACGGTTTCCCCGGTCGTTTCTTTGTGCTTTTCGCTTTCGTTTTCTGCGCCAACGGTGCCTCCGGCTCCATGGGAACGTCGATGACGACTTCAATCTTTGGTTCGATCGGCGCCGCCGCCGCCGCGTCGGGCTCCTCGGGCGCGGGCTTCGGTTTCGGCGGCAAGGGCGGATACCGCGCGCGCACCTTCTTAAACGCTTCGATCGTCGCGTACGGCATTCCAGTCACGGGATCCTTATACTTTGCCGGCAAACCGGTGATGACGCACTTGTCCTTGTGCGCCGGAGTCGGCTTGTTTTGCCGCAACGGTTCGGGCGTCTCGGCGCCGCGCGCGAGCTCAATCATCGTCGCCCCCTCGTCGACTTTCGCCGAGCTGCGATACACCAACGATGGTCCTTCATACGCGTTCGAGACCGTCGGCGCCTTTTTCTTCATCTCCGCCTCCAGCGTGAGTAAACGTTCCAAATCAATCAAATTCCAATACTCCGTCTCCTTCGCCTCCTCGAGCAACTCCTCCTGCGTCCACGTCCTGTGTTCAACCTTTTGCCGCTCTTGCGCCGGTTTCGACGCGCGCTCCGCGCGCATTCGTTCGCTCCGCTCCAAAATCGCCTGCGCCGTCGACCGTTTCGATTTCCGCATCTCAAAATCCCCCCCCGCCGCCGCCGCCGCCGTCGTCGCCCTCGCCCCCCGCGCGTTCGCGTCGCCGCGCCCGTCCCCCACCGCCGCCGCCTCCCCCCCCTCGCCCGTCCCTCCTCCCCCCGCCCCTCGCGCATCCTTCCCTCGCCTTTCCGGCGCCTTCAGCGTCCTCTTCGCGCGTTCTCTCGCCACTCGCACCTCTCCCTCGCTCTCGCTCGACTCGCTCTCGTCGAAGTCGTCCTCGAACACGTCCTCCGGCTCCTCCTCGCTCTCGTACGCGTCGTCCCCGCTCTCCTCCGCCAGCGCGTCTTGGTTCCAGAACGCCTCATCCGCGCTGTCCTCGTCCTCGAGCAGCGTCGCGAGCCGTCGTCCGCGCGTCGATCGCGACGGCAGCGCCGAGACGTACCGCGGCGCGTCCGCCGCGCCCATCGTCGCGCGCGCGTCGCGCGTCGCGCGTCGCGGCGTCGCGTCGCTCGAATCGCCGCGCACGGCGCCGATCCGCGCGTTCGCGCGCGCGTCGCGAATCCGCGCGTCGCGACGTCGCGTCGCGAATCCGCGTCGTCCAATGCCGCCGACGACGCGCGCGCGACACGACGGCGCGCGCGCGCGCGCGGACGGGACGCGCGACGGCCGACCGTCGACCGCGTCGACCGCGCGCGATGGCGGACCTCGACGGCGCGCGCGCGGCGCTGCGTCGCGCGGTCGAGCGGCTCGAGGGCGGCGGCGCGCGCGACGACGGCGGCGCGGATGACGACGGCGGCGCGCGACGACGGCGCGCGGCGTCGCGGCGCGCGCGCGCGGACGTCGATCTGCACCACGCGCTGGGCGCGCGCGCGGAGCGGGCGATCGAGCGCGAGACGGGGGCGTACGCGAGCGCGGCGAGCGCGGCGAGCGCGGCGAAGGACGCGAGCGAGGACGCGTACGAGAGCCTGGCGCACGTCGCGCGAGGATGCAGCGCGAGAGCGTTCGTGCGAGGGTTGGGGACGTGGACGACGACGCTGAGCGAGCGGGTGAGGGCGAGCGAGCGAGGAGGGGCGAGCGGGGCGACGCGGGCGGCGAGCGAGGCGCTGCGGGAGACGCTGACGCGGGCGGGCGGACTGGCGGACGTGCCGGGGGTGAGGAAGGAGTGCTCGAACGCGATCGCGACGGCGTCGAGCGGGATGGTGCGGATGATGACGCAGGGAACGCGCGAGGGGTTCGAGTTGGCGACGACGTGCGCGAGGTGGCATCCGGGGGCGCTGCGGCCGCACGCGGCGGCGCTGGAGAAGGCGTGCGCGGCGATCGTGAGTTCGAGCGAGGATGAAGACGCGCGCGGGCGCGCGGTGGTGTGTTTGGCGGCGCTGCCGAGAATCGCGGGCGATGCTGGGGCTTGGAGCGCGCACGCGAGGCGCGTGATGTACGCCGCGCACTCGGCGATGCACGACGCGTTCGAAGGCGCCGAGGACGGCGAGCTCAAGCGTCAACTCGACGTTACGCTCGCACCTCCGACCGAAACGTTGCCGAAACCGTTCATCGAGGGAGGGTGGCCGCTCGGTTCGATCGAGGCTTTGATTTCAATGTTGGAGTGTCTCGAGGAAATGTGTCGCGCTCGATTTCCGTGCGCCGTGCCGATGCCCACCGCCGCCGCGGTGACGCTCGTCGCTCGAGCGCTCGCGTGCGATGGCACGCCGGTGGCGTCCATACCGGGGCTTCCACCGTCTCCGGTGGCGCCAGAGCTCGTCGTCGCGTTGCCGCGCGTGCACATCGCGGCTTTGGGGGTATTAGAGGCGCTACTAGAGACGGCGCGAACCACGGCGCTGCCGCAGGGAGGTAGAATAGCTAGAGCTCTCGAGGGCGTGCTGCGGGCTAGCGCGCCTTCGCCGAGCGACGTCGAGAATGGGGAACCAATTCGGCATCGCATGCACGCTCGCGCGTGCGCGCACGACGCCATCGCCATTGCTTCGTACGCGCTCGGCGGGGCGTACGTGAGCGGCGAGCTCGCATCCGCGGTCGCTTCGTTCGTCATTCAAGATGCGAAACCGTGTGGAACGGGGAAGAGCGCGCTCGCCAGCGGTGGTCAACAAAGCAAAGCGAGTGCGAAGAAACGCAAAAAAGGTGGCGCGTGGGGTAACGCCACGGCAGAAGGTTTGGACGATCTCACTACGGCTGCGGCTTTGGACGATATGAGCGGCCCCTCGGCGGGGTCGGCGGCTTTGGAAGCCATCAAGTTGCAAACATCCGCGCTGCGAGCGCTGACTGCGATGCTCACGATCGCCGGCGCCATGCTCGCTCCGGGCATTCGATCGAGAATGGACGTCACGATCTCACAAGCAATCGCGCAAGTGTGCGATTTGTCCGCGCCGATGGCTGAGGTGGACGACGCGAGCGCCGAACGCCGCGATGCGGCGTTCGACGCTCTCCTCGCGTCCGTGCTGGCACCTCGACCTTTCCGATCGCCGAATCTACCCTTAGCCGTGGCTGTGTTCGCCAAGGGTTCGTGCGATCCGCAGACGTCGAAGAAGTGCGCGCAGGCGGCGCTCGCGATTAACGCGTTGTTGCACCCGTCGGCGCCGCCGTTGGCTTCGCAAGCCATTGCGCCGCCTGTCGAGCGCATGGGTGCCGAAAGTAACGCGATGGCACCACAGTGGGCGTCATTTACATTTGACGCGCACACTGCGGCGAACGTCGGCGCCGCTGACGCGCTGCGAGCGAGCGTTGGTGATTATTACAAGACGGCGGATGCGCCGACGGCGATAAACGCCGCGGTCAAACAGAATGCCGTGGCGCCTGCACCCGTCGATGATGAGCCCGACGGCGAGAATGTCGATATGGAAAACAGCGAATTGCCGGCGAATGCAAACGCAACCGTGCAGCCGGCCGAGGTCGAGGCGTTCAAAAACGTCCCCGTCTCCGGATTCGGAGCGGCCGCCGGCGCGCCGGCGTTCGCCGCGCCAAAGGCAAATGTCGAACCACCGACGGACTTCATCTCCTTCTCCGCACCCGCGAATAAAAAGGCCAAATCGGACATGTGGGACACCAATCCCGAACCCGTCGGTCTCGGCAGTGGGAAGTCTAAAGTCGTCATGGAGCTCTCCGACGACTCGGACGGAGAACTACCCGAAATTCACAGCGGCGACGACGAAGACGAAGAAGACGAAGAAGACGAAGAAGACGAAGGCGAAGAAGACGAGTAATATCCCGAACGTCGCACTTGTAACCATATCGATTCCTTCCACAACGAAACTCTACAGAAACATTTCACGAAACTCGAAAAGTCAACGCGCCCGAGTTCGCGCGCGCGCGACCGACGAGTCGCGTCACTCTCCCGCGCGCGTCCACGATGAGTGCCGAGGACGCCGTGAAGGCGATACGCATCAAAACCGGCTCCTTGCGGCGTCTGTTTAAAGAGCGCGCGATGTACGCCGAGGAAGTTACGAGCGGCGAGGCGAAAGTCGCCGCGATGAAGCGCGAAAACGCCGACGACGGTGACATCAAGCAGCAGGTGCGCGCCCGAGCGCGAACGACGCGAGCAACGCGACCTCGATGCGTTTTCGTCGCTCACGGTGACTGACGCGCGATGCGGTCGACGCGCGGGGACGCAGGAGAACGTGCTCGAGGAGAGTGCCATGATGGTGCAAGACAACGCGACGCGCTTGCACGACGCGCTCGGGTCGTTGCAAGTCACCGTGGAGCATTTCGAGTCAGATGCGATGGTAGAGGCGAGTGAGGAATATGCGGCGGCGGTGGTGTTGTTGAAGGAGGTCGAGGACGCGCTGAGGAAATGAAGGGGGCGCGGACGTCGAGCGTCGAGCGCTGACGCGGTAGTGCTAACAGTTTGTGATTCTAATGCAACTCTATTGATTCTATGTCTACTGGCGCGCGCTACGCAATCGTGAAATCGTCCAATCGCCGACGCGGACTCGTAGATGAAATCGAGGTGATTTCCACGAGCGGCACGGCGTCGGAATCGTCACCGCGGCGTTGCGACGTCAACGCTTTCAATTTCAGCTGTTCCCACTTGTACTTGTTGTATCCGACCACGCCCACCATGCAAAGTCCGAGGCCGACGACGTTCGCGGATCCGAACTTGTCGCCAAAGAGCAACATCCCACACACGATGTTTATGATGTCTTTCAACACTCCTATGAACATCATGGACATCGCGCTCGTCTCGTTGAGCAGCTCGAATTCGGCTAAAGTCAAACAAAACGCCATCGACGCCCCGCAGGCGAACACGACCAAGTCGACGAATACGTCGATAGGGCTCGCGAGCCACTTTGAGTGTGGAATCGCGAACCACCACCGCTCTTTCAACGAAGAGAACGTGAAAACGATGACGAACATTATCGGATAAATCAAGGACACGAACACCACCGGATGACTCACGTGATGCGAATCCTTGATCCCCTTCGCGTGGTCTCCGGGCTCATCGCGGTCGCGATGCATCACGCGCTGCGAAAAGATCCACCGAAGCGCGCTCATGAGCGCCGCGATGAGACACATGATGAAACCAAACACATCAAACTGGGCGTCGCCCTCCACCGACATCACCTGCCCGACGACGACCAGCGTCACCACGCCGCCCAAGAACCACGTCGGCCTTTCAAACCTAAATAAAAACGCCAACCCAAGCGTGAACACGATCGTGCTCGTCTTCGCCACCGTGTACACCGACACCGTGATGAACGCCAACGACAAATTACTCAGCGCGATGTCCAACGCCATCGCCGCCCCCACCGGCGCCAAATTTCGCCAGTACACCTCCGACGGCACCTCTTCTCGCTTCCCGCGCGCCTTTTCCGCGTCTTCGAGCACGCCCGCCCCCAGGCACGCCCTCGCCATCGCGTACTGCATCGCAAACTGCATCGAAGTCAGGAATATCGGGCACGGAAACCCTCCTCGCTCGACGCCCAGAATCTGTTTGTTGAACAGCGCCAACCCGGTCCCCGTGCTGAACCACACGAGCACCAACAGCGAGCACTTCAGCCCGCGCGCGCGCACGTCGCGCATCGCGCGCGTCGCGGCGTCTTCCCCGTCGCGTCCATCGCGTCCGCGTCCGCGCTTCGCGCGCATGTACCGACGCACGGCGTTTTGAATCTTCACCACCGCGCGGTGCGTCGCCCTCGCGCGCTCGCTCGGTCGCGCGTCCTCGCCGTCGCTCGCGCGCGCGCGGCTCGCGGCGTCGCGCGCGCCGCGCGATGCGCTCGGCGAGAGCGTCTGCATCGCGCGCGGCGCGACGCACCGACGCGCGCGCGATGTGACGCGCGCGAGCGACGCGCGGGACTTCGCGACGCGATGCACCGACGGCGCGCGAGCAACTGTCGCATCGTCGTCCCGGGCGCGGACGACGACGCGCGCGAACGCGACGCCGATGACGCCGGCGACGTCGGCGGCGGCGGCGGCGGCGCGCGCGGTGAGGGAGGCGAACACATGTGCGTGCGCGGGAGACGATGACTTTTCGAGACGACGACGACGACGACGACGGAAGAACGGCGGAAGCGCGCGCGAGAGACGAACGACTGACCCAACGCGCGCGCGCGCGCGTCGTCGCGCAGCACGGGGTCGGGGACGCTCACGATGGATGAGTTTCGGTTGAACAAGCTCGGACTCGGGGTGTCGGCGCAAAACTTGCGAGCGCTCGGCGACGACGGCGGACCGAGCGCGTCGGCGTCGACGAGCGAGGTGAGGGAAGCGAACGAACAGGATGAGTTTATATTAGGCGTGGCGGATCTGGACATCGTGGGGGTGATCGGGACGGGGTCGGGAGGGGTGGTGCGGTTGGCGAAGCATAAGCGAACGGACGAGGCGCTGGCGGTGAAGAATATCGCGATTTCACTCGCGAGGGACGACGATGGGCGAAAACGCATCATCACCGAGCTTCGTACGTTGCACAAGAGCTCGTGCGAGTACATCGTTCGTAGTCTAGGGGCATTTTTCGATCAGGGGAGCGTCAACTTGGTGATGGAGTACATGGAGGCGGGCACGATGAGCGACGCAACCAAGTATCTCGGACCGTGGGGAGAGGACGATTTAGCCGCGGCGACGGCGATGTTAGCGGATGGATTACATTATTTACACACGAAATTGAGTGTCGTCCATCGAGACATCAAACCGTGTAACGTCTTGCTCAATTTACGCGGCGAGGCGAAACTGAGCGATTTCGGCGTGAGCGGACATCTCGTCGACGCGAGTAAATGTCACTCGTGGGTGGGAACGGTTACGTACATGTCACCCGAGCGTATTCAGGGTGAGTCATACGAGTTCACCGCGGACGTGTGGAGTTTCGCTCTCACTGTCATGGAGTGCGCGCTCGGTCGGTTTCCGTACAATTCGCCCGACGTCGCGAGGCGGTATAGCTTTTGGGATCTACTCGATGTCGTCGTCAAAGAGCCCGTGCCTTGTCTTCGACCCGAGCTCAACGTTTCGGAGGAATTCGACAATTTCGTCGCCTTGGGCTTGAACAAAGACCCTAGCGGTCGCATGTTGGCGAGAAACATGATCGCGCACCCGTGGATTTTCGGCCGCGACAGGCGCGAAGACAAGCGTAAAATCGCCGCGCTCTCTCGCAGCGCGCTCGAAGCGCGCACGACCGCGAACGCCGCGCGCGATTCGTCCAGTTAGCCGTCGAACGCGGCGTCATCTTTTGTAACTCACCGCTCGCGCATCGCTCGTTTCACTCATTCGCGCGTCGCTCGCGTGGCGTCGCCTGAAATACCGGTACTCTGCGGCGCGCAGCGATGCACCTCGAGCGCCTCGCAGCGCCGCCGGCGCCCGCCGCCGGCGCGCCGCTCGACGCGGTCGAAGTCCTCGCGCGCTTCGTCGCGATGCGAGACGTTCGCGGCGCGACGACGGCGTGCGGCGCCGTCGCGAAGGCGCGTTTCGACGACCGCGTCGTGGAATCCGCGCGCGCGTTCGAGGTCGCGCTCGACGCGCTCGCGCTCGCGACGGCGCGCGAGGGCGGTGACGCGCTGGGCGCGCGCGCGGCGCGCGTGATCGCCGCGTGCGCGCGCGGACGACGGTTCAGAGAGGATGCGTTCGGGTCGCGCGCGGCGACGCGGTGCGCCGCGGCGTTCGCAGAGCGAAGGCGCGGCGAAGGCGCGGCGACGGCGAGCGCGTTGGCGCTCGCGGCGATCGGAAGCGAAGAGTCGTTCGAGGCGTTGGTGGTGCTGGTGCGATCGGGTATCGGTGCGGTGGCGTTTGAAACGCCGTCGTCGGCGTTGGAATACGCGTACGCGTACGCGTACGGCGTCGCGGCGGAGCGCGCGAGCGGGACGGCGGCGGCGAGCGCTTTACTCGAAGCTTGGGAACGCGTGGACGTCGGTGACGAGTATGCGGTGTTACGAAAGTGCCTATTTGGAGGGCGGTCGCTGCGGCGCGTTTTGGAGAGCGTGGTGACGGGTGGGGCGGTGCCGAAGGCGAACGCGGACGTCGTCGTCGCGGCGTGCGCGAAGGACGGTCGCTGCGGCGCCGTGTACGTCTTATCGGCGATGTATAGATCGAGCGTGGCTTTGAACGACGAAGCCATGCGTGCCTCGTGTGGGGTGGCGTTGATGCGTTCGGTCGGCGTCCTCGAGCGCTGGATCGCGTGCACGGCGCGTGACCCGTCGCTGGAAGCGCGTGCGTTTGCGAGCGTGTCGACGATTTCGGCGTGCTTGGATATGGATGGGCAAAACGGACCGTTACAGTCCGTGCGCGCCGTCGTGGCGCGAGCGACTTGCAAGATATTCGCTCTCATGAATGTTTCCTTGTTGCAATCGCTAGCGCGCGGGCGGGATCCGCGAGAAGCCTCGAGAATATTAGAGGATCTCACGACGTCGCCCATTTACATGAATGCGCACTTCATTGCCGAAGCGGTTTCACGAGACGACGGTCTGGATCCGCGGCAATCGCTGCCGATGCTGATGGAATTTTCAAGAAACGTATACGACACGGCGCAGGAGCTGGCTGCTTCAGAGTGCGCGGGTTGGACTGACACTTTGGATAATTCAGTTGTGCGCGCGGCGCGTGCGAACATTTATGACTTCGCGCTCATTACACTCAAGAACGCTCTACGAGGACGTCTTGAGGCGCATGTCGGTGATGCGATGTTTGTTTTGTCGCACCTTGAATTCGCTAGATCAACAAGTCTTGAGTACGCTCAAGTCCTTGGCGCGCTCGCGACGTTGCTGAATAGTTTGCCGTCGAGTAGCGACGCGCCCGCCGCGATGGCGTTTCTCGCGTCGTTACCCGAGCTCGCGGGCGACGCGTGGCGCGGCGACAAGATTCTCGGCGCTCGAATGCACCTAATCCTCAGGCTACTGCCGTTTGCGTTGTCGAAGTTTACGACGCCACGCATCATCGTTGATGTGTGTCCTTACGTGCGTCGATGTTGCGACCACGAGGCGAAGCACGTCGTGAAAGCGGCGCACGTGGCGTACGTGGGCATTTTCCACGCGCGTCCAGAACTCAACGGACAGTTGTTCCCAGACTATCTTCGAATGTCGCTCGAACGATACCCTGCATCCACGCCCCTAGAGCCGCTCGTCGCTGCTGTTGGATTGGTGACCAAGTTCGGCGAAGCTGGAAGTGAGTTGGCGCTCTTCGTCGCGCGCGAGCTCTCTGAAAAGGTGAAGAACATGGACGCGGCGCCGCCAACGATGAGTTCAGAAGACCCGCCGGTCGAGCCTCTGAGACGATTACTCTTTCAGCTCGTCACTTTGGTCGACTTTCCACTCATACCTGTCATACAGGACATCTTAGAGGATGCCGTTTTAGATAGCTCGGACCCGTTCACGAGAGCGAGGCGGCACGAGACGCTCGCATACACGGTGATGCGATGCCCGGATTACGCGCGAAAGCCGATGATGGTTGATTGGGTGATGCAAATGAATAGCAAGTTGTGAATAGTAAGCTGTAGAACAAGCTTTAGAAATTCAGTAAGACTGGTGTAACAACTGCTTAGCGCGCGAAAGGAATGGATTTGCGAATGTCTTCTAAAAATCCCACTGGATCTTTTTGAAACGTCTCTATTCCGTCTTGAATCCACTTCGACCCGAGCTTGAGACGATGTTCGTTTGTGGGCATACGATAGAGGTACGCCAGCCGCCGCAGCGCCGCCGCAGCAGGTCCCTCTAACGTGATGTCGCCGACGGGAAACGCGACGGCGGCGTCAAGACTACCGAGAACCATCATATCGCCGAGGTGTTGGTAGCGAAACGGAAGCTCCGTTCGTCCGTTCATCGAAGCCCAGATGTTCCAGGCCGCGTAGTCGGCCTGTTGGAACGCCACTTGCGCCGTGGACGGTAAGTGGTCCCAGTCCGCGTTCATCACCTCGGCCGAGCTCGAAGAAGCGTCACCCACGGCATAAATGCGCGAGTGTCCATTCACTCGAAGCGTCGCGTCCGTTTTGATTTTGCGCGCCGGCGTCGTCGCCACGGGCCAATCACTCGGTGTTTCTGCGCGCTGCCCGACGGTCCAGCAAACGAGGTCGTATGTCTCAACTCCTTCTGTCCCATCGTCGTCGGCGAGAGTGATTTTTGACGCGGTACTCACAGTCTCTTCGTCGTTTGCGACTTTGTCCAGACGCATGACTCGACCGCCGACGACGTTGACCCGCGCCTTTTCGAGCACTCGCAGCGCCGCTTCGCGTTGCCCTGGCGGCGCCGTCGCCATCACGCGCTTATTTGGCGTGATCACATCCACCACACCGTTCGTTGATTTCCCATTCAAGCGCTCGGCGATCACCGAAGCCAACTCTACGCCCGACAGCCCGCCGCCGATGACGGCGACGCGCGCGTCTCGCCCCGCGCGTTCAAGCTCCCCGAGCACTCCCGCGATCCGCACCGCATCTTCCGCCGTGTTCAGCGCCACCGCACACTCTCTCGCTCCCGCCACACCTCCATCGCTCGTCGACGTCCCGAGCGCGAGCACCAAGTAATCGTACGCCAGCGTCGTCCCGTCCCCGAGCGTAATCGACCCTCCCGTCGCGCTGTACGGCGTCCCATCCCGCATCGTACCCCTGTCCTCCGGCTCGAACGACACGACTTCACCCTTCACGTGCGTCACCTTCGTCGGCTTCAGCAGCTCTTCGAACGTCGGCGCCACCTCCCACGGCTCCAGCGTCTCGTTGACGAGTTCGTACAGCAGCGGCTTGAACACGAACGCCTCCGCGCGATCGACCACGGTGATCTCCGGCCTCGTCTCGCCCGCCCACTCGAGCGAGTCCAGCCGCAGGGCGGTGTAGAGCCCGCCGAATCCACCGCCGAGGACGACGACGCGCCGCGGCGAGGACGAGGACGAAGGTTCGGCGGTCGCTCGAGGCGACGTCACGCATCTTTTATCGGGACGCGCGCGAAGCGAACGCGCGCGGGACGGCGCGCGACGCGTCGAACGCGTCGAGCACGATGCGTCGAACGCGGTGCGCGCGATCGAAGGAGGCATCACGGCGCGGGCGCGCGCGTCGGTGTGACGAACGACTCGGCGGACGACGCGAACGACGCGAACGCGCGGCGGACAACGCGAAGGCGAAAGACGCCGCGCGCGATGGGCTACGCACGTCGTGGACTACACATTACATCGAAAATTATTTCTACGATCGCGAGACGGTCGGCGGCGCGCTCACCCCATCGTCTCGCGCGGCGCGCCGTCGGCGGCGCGCGCGTACAACTTTTGCGTTTCGTCGAGGGCGACGTGCGCGAAGCAATAACTCACGCACGGCATCGACCGCGCCTCGCACGAAGGTTCCTGACACACCGACGTCGTCCCTTCGAGCGCGCGCGCGGCCTCGGCCTCCTCCGCGGCGTCGCGCGATCCCCCGTGTCCGCGTCGTAACTCAAACCTTCGATGCTTCTTGCGCAACTCCTCGAGCAGGCGCCAATACTGATCCCTATACATCGACCGAAGCTCGCGCATGCGCTTCAACCGTCGCTCGACGAGCGCTCGCTGCGTCGTGTTCCCGTCGTCGTCGGCATCGTCGCCGTCGCCGTCCGCACCGACCGACTCGCGTCTCGCGTCGTCGTCGTCGTCGTCGTCGTCGAGCGCGTCGTCGAGCGCGTCGTCGTCGAAGCCGAGCGCCGCGCGAAACTTGGCGCGAAGCGCGACGTCGCGATCGACGACGTTCGCGCGCGTTCCGTTCGTCGTCGTCGTCTCGTCCGCGCGCGTCGTCGTCGCCGCGTCCGCGCCGCCGTCGCGCGTCGCGCCTTCGCCGCCCAATCCTCGTCCTTTCCCGTCCTCGTTCGCGTCGCTCGCCGCGCGCGCGCCTCCCCGCGCCCCTCCCGCGTCGCGCATGTTCACCCGCGGTCCGATCGCGCGCGGTTTCGTCGCGCGCGGTCGCGCGCGCCGCGCAGTGCGTCGTCACACGTCGACGCGCCGCGATGCGATGCCGACGCGCCGTCGCGCCGTCCGAGCCGCTCGCGGCGCGCGCGCGGCCTCGCGACGCGCGGCGCGCGGCCCGGCGACGCGCGACGCGCGCGCGCGCGTCGTCGACCGCGGTCGATCTCGATCGCGCGCTCGAGCGCGCGCGAGACGCGGTGAACGCGAATGAGAATTTGGCGTACGGTTTGTGGGGACACGGGAAGCACCTCGGATTGCCCGCGAAATGGTACCTGCGCGTGGACGACGACGGGTTCGTGGAGGAGACGATGAACGCGGAGCTGTGCTACGTGAGCGGACGAGCGAAAGGGCGCGCGGGTGGGTGCTGGGAGGTTGATTTCAGTGGGTACGCGCAGGCGCTGGAGCTGGACGACGCGGAGGCGTCGACGATGAGCGCGTGGACGCGAAGCGGATACTGGGCCACGCAGGAGTGCGTGAACGAACACTTAGAGCTGACGCTTCGTGACCGCACGGAAGAGGACGCGCGCGATGGGGTGGTGAGGATGGGGATGAAACTTCGCGGCGGGCGAGTGACGAGCGAGTTGACGCTCGACGCGACGGCGTGGACGCCGAAGAAGCTCGCGGTGGCGGTGTGCGGTGACGAGGACTTGTGGACGTTCGATGATTGGACGACGAGTGCGTGCGGGGTGACGTACGCGCGAACGACGAAGCTGTACGGGGCGAACGGTGGGGTGCAGGAATTCATCGCCGACGGCGTCGCGAGGGGGCGCGGGAAGGAGGGGCGTAAGATTTTTGAGAAACCGACGATCGCGACGCCGACGGTGACGGTCGATCCCGATTCGAGTTCGGAGGTGCCGGTCATTCGAGCGTCGTCGTCGCACGTGTTGGTTGAGCCGTTAATCGATGGTAAGAGCGCGGGACCGTTTATATTAGACACGGGCGCGAGCGGTTTAGTCATCACGCCAAAAGCCGCGAAAACGCTCGGTCTTCGCGCGTTCGGCGAAGTGCACGTCTCCGGGGTCTCCGGGCGCGTACCTTGTCAGTTTCGTCGGGGGAACAAACTCAAGCTCGGGCCACTGACGCTGCAGAAGCCGCTGTTCATGGAGATGGGATTGGACGGCATCGTGAGCGGGGCGTCGAAACCCATCGCCGGAATAATCGGATTCGATGCCTTCAAAAGTGCAATTTTGAGTGTCTCGGAAGGAGGCGAGCGTGTTAATATTTACGACTCGAGGCAACTGAGTGCGATCGATGAGGACTGGGCGTGGCAGGAACTTCGACTCGTGTCCAACGTGCCGCACGTGGCCGCGACGTTCTCTGGCGTCAACGATGCGCACAAAACCGAACCAAACATTTTCATGATTGATAGTGGTGCAGGCGGCGCGGACGTGATTTTTCATTCCAAAGCGGTTGATGAGCTCGGTTTGAGCGATCTTCTCGACTCCGAAGGCAGAAGAGTTTCCAGTCGCGTGCGAGGCGTGAGCGGCGCTAACGGCGAGAGTGGCGGCGCCACGCTGACGTACCGTACGACGATGGAATGGCTGCAACTCGTCAGCGCCGATGCCAAGGGTGAGTGCGTGCGTTTCGAAAACATCGACACTTTATTAGCTTCGGGAGAGGGTTTCAGTCTCTCCGAGCACAGTTGTGGGATGATTTGCGCGAGATTATTAGGTAAGAAAACGATCGTCTACGACGTGCCTCGCCGGCGCATCGCCTTCATTGAATGAAAAAATATAGCGTTTGTATTAATGAATCTCGACTATTTTAGACTTCAGGCACTTGCGGAAGATGCATAATCTTATCAACCGCCGTTTTCGCGTCCATGTGCCCGTCCAAGATGCTCGCCACCGCGGTGAGCACGGGCAAGTGCACTCGGTATCTCTTCGCTAATTGTACGACGGCAGCCGCCGTCGCGACACCCTCAGCCACTTGGTTCATGGACCCTAACACTTCTTCCAAGGTCTCGCCAGAGCCTAATCTCACACCAACTGTGCGGTTTCGGCTCAAGTTGACGAAACACGTGAGCATGATATCGCCGGTACCGCTCACGCCCGCGAGCGTCTCCGGTCGGGCGCCCATCTTCCCGGCGAGCCAGCGAATCTCAGCCACGCCCTGCGCCACGAGCGCAGCCATGGCGTTGTTGCCGAGCTCCAACCCTTCGACAATACCCGCCGCGATCGCCAAGACATTCTTCATCGCGCCCGAAAGCTCGACACCGGTCACATCGGTGCTCGTGTTCACTCGAAGACACGACGACCCGAAGAGCTGTTGCACGCTTATCGCCAAACTTTCATCCTCGCTCGCGGCGACTATGGTCGTGGGCAACCCTTGCATCAGCTCCACCGCGAACGTCGGTCCAGAAAGCACCGCGAGCGGCTGATCGCGTCCCAATCCAGAGGGAATGATTTCGCTCATCATATCGCACGTCCCCGTCTCCAATCCTTTACTCAAGCACAGCATCGGCGTCTTGGGATCGATGTAATCCTTCACCCCCGCCAAAAACTTCCGCGATTGTTGCACCGGAACGGCGTGAATGATAAAGTCGCACCCCGCCAGCGCCTCCTTCGCGTCCGTGGACGCCCGTATGTTCACCGGCAGCGAGTACTTTGGCAAATACTTTACGTTTCTATGCTCCTCGTTCAACGCCCTCGCGTCGTCTTCGTTCCGCATCAATATCACGACGTCCAAATCCGCCTTATTCCTCGCCAACAGCGTCGCCATCGCCGTTCCAAAGCTCCCACCGCCCATGATCGCCACCTTCTTCGAGCTCTGCAGCACGCTCTCGTCGTTCGCGTGCGCGCTCTCCACGAACGCCGCCCAGCGCATGATTTTATCCCACTCCGAGCCGATCGCCGCGCGATCCGCCTCGCTCACGCCCGCGCGGAACGCGTCGTACGCGCTCGCCGCCGTCGTCGTCCCGCGTCGCCGCGCCGCGCGCGCGTTCGCGCGCTCGCGCGTCGTCGTCGTCGTCGCCGTCGCGGATAGCGCGCGTCCCGCGCTCGTCGCCGTCGTCGTCGCGCGCGTCCTCGCGCGTCGCCGCGCCGGCGCGTCGCGTCGTCGCGCGCGTCCTCGCGCGTCCTCGCGCGTCGCCGCGCGCGCGCCGGCGCTCGAGCGCGTCGCCGTCGCCGTCGCCATGGTCGTCACGCGGTCGGTCGTCGCGCAGTGCCGCGACCGCGGTTCAAATTCGCGCGCGTCGTCGCCCGCACGGCGCGACGCACGCGCCCATGCGCGCCGCGAACGCCGCCGCGCGGTCCCAGGGATCGTGGACGACGCGCGCGCGACGCGACGCGCGCTCCAGCGCCGGAGGCGCGACGACGCGACGCGCGCGAGTCGCGATGCCGCGACCGCCAGCGCTGGCGACGACGACGACGACGCGCGAGGGACGCGCGACGCGCGACGCGACGCGGACGAACGCGGTCGACAGCGCGAAGAGCGTCGACGTCGACGCGACGACGACGCGGGACGGCGCGGAGGCGATCGCGCGGGACGAGGGACTGCGAGGACACGAGGAACACTTGAAGTATCGGTACGCGACGTATCGAGCGCGGCGAGAGGCGATCGAAAGCGCGGAGGGATCGCTGGATGCGTTTTCGAAATCGTACGAAAAGTACGGGTTTAACGCGGATGAAAAGAGCGGGGAGATCACGTACCGGGAGTGGGCGCCGGCGGCGGCGCACTGCGCGTTGATCGGGGACTTTAACGGGTGGAACGGCGAGGCGACGGCGATGACGCGGGACGAGTACGGAACGTGGGAGGTGAAGCTGCCGAAGGGAGCGATCGAGCACGGATCTCGGGTGAAGGTGAGGATTTTTACCGGGGATGGCGCGCAGATCGATCGCGTGCCGGCGTGGGTGCGCCGGGCGACGGTCGAGGAGGGAGTGATGGGCGCCGGATACGACGGCGTCTACTGGGCGCCCGAGGAAAAGTACGAGTTCAAACACGCGGCGCCGAAAAAGCCGCAGGCGTCGAGAATTTACGAAGCGCACGTTGGGATGAGCTCGAACGATCCCAAGGTGAACTCTTATCGCGAGTTCGCCGATGATGTTTTGCCGAGAATCGCCGCCGGTGGGTACAACACCGTGCAACTCATGGCGGTGATGGAGCACGCGTACTACGGATCCTTCGGCTACCACGTCACGAGTCCGTTCGCGGTGTCGTCGCGAAGCGGGACGCCTGAAGACTTGAAGTACTTGGTCGACAAGGCGCACGGCTTGGGCGTGCGCGTGTTGCTCGATATCGTGCACTCGCACGCGTCGAGCAACGTCAATGACGGCATCGCCGGATTTGATTTCGGACAACGCGCCGAGGATTCGTACTTCGGTCAAGGCGAGGCTGGCTATCACTGGTTGTGGGACTCTCGCCTGTACAAGTACGACAACTGGGAAGTGTTGCGGTATTTGCTCTCGAACTTACGCTACTGGGTCGACGAGTACAAATTGGACGGCTTCCGATTCGACGGCGTCACGTCGATGCTGTACCATCACCACGGATTACAAATGGAATTTTCCGGTGATTACGAACAATACTTTTCTACCGCCACGAACGTCGACGGTGTTGTGTACTTGATGCTCGCGAACGAGATGCTTCACTCGTTGTACCCTGAAATTGAAGTCATCGCGGAGGACGTGAGCGGCATGCCCACGTTGTGCTTGCCCGTCAACGAAGGCGGCGTCGGTTTCGACGCTCGTTTGGCCATGTCCATCCCCGACTTTTGGGTGAAGTATCTGAAAGAACGCCCCGATGAGCAATGGAGCATGTTCGAAATGGTGAGCACGCTGTGCAACCGCCGTTACACCGAGAAGGCCATCGCGTACGTCGAGTCGCACGATCAATCCATCGTCGGCGACAAGACGACGGCGTTTTGGTTGATGGATGCGGAAATGTACTCTGGTATGTCCACTTTGAACGAACCATCCATCGTGATCCAACGCGGCATCGCGCTTCACAAGATGATGCGTCTCGTCACCGCTTCTCTCGGCGGTGAGGGCTACCTTACCTTCATGGGCAACGAGTTCGGGCATCCCGAGTGGGTGGATTTCCCGCGCGAAGGCAACAACTGGAGCCACGACTACTGCCGCCGACGCTGGGACTTGGCCGACGCCGACCACTTGCGTTACCAACACCTTCTCAAGTTCGACAAAGCCATGCTCGCGCTGGACAACGATTACCCGTACATGGGTGCCGCCCACCAACACGTGAGCACCGCCGACGACGGTCGCCAGATCCTCGTCTTCGAGCGCGGCGACCTCCTCTTCGTCTTCAACTTCCATCCCACGAACACGTACGAAGGGCTCGAGATCGGCGTCCCCGAGCAAGGCAAATACCGTCTCGCTCTCGACACCGACGCCGGTGAATTCGGCGGCGCCTCCCGATGCGGTTTCGGCGTCGATCACTTCACCTCGCCCGAGCCCGTCGAGAGCTGGGTCGGCCCGTACGAGCAAACGCCTCGCGCGGCGAAGATGTTCGTCTTATCGCCCAGTCGCAGCGCTCAGGTGTACTACCGCGTGCACGAGCACACGCCCGTATCTTCCGAGCCATCGACCGAGGATATCGTGCGCGAGAACGACGCCTCCGCCTCCAACGCGCGTTAGCTTTAGAGACGTTGCGACGTTGCGACCCTAAACCGCCGCCCGCGCCCCGCGAATCCCTCCACCTTATCGAATCATTCGTCGCGCGCTCGCGTCACACGCCCGCGCGCGCTCGCGGCGCGAGCCACCACGCGCCGATGCGCGCGCCCCTCGCGCTCTCCCTCGCGCTCCTCGCGCTCGTCGCCGCGCGCGTCGACGCCGCGTCGTCGGATCGCGCCGCGCCGACAGCGCTCCCGACGGCGACGCTCGATGATTTACTCCGCGCCCGCGCCGACGACGTCGTTCGATCGGCGTTCATCGGCGCGAACGCCCCGGGAGCGATGGTCGTGCGCGAGATCGGCGCGACGTACGCCGCGGCGCGACGACGAGGGCTGGACGCGTTCGCGGCGTGCGCGAGACGAAGCGGCGGACGAGGGAAGACGCTCGGACGAAGCGAGGGATGGGAAAAGGCGCACGATGGCGCCGTGCGAACGACGATCGCGAGCTTGGCGAAGGAAAGGCTGAAAATGGACGTCGATGACGATTGCGGGGGGTCGGCGGTGATGCGGGGAGACTTGGAGATTGTTCGAGACGGGGCGGACGCGGCGGCGCGCGCGGCGCTGGGGCGGTTGGACGCGGCGTTTCATAACGCCACGCGCGGGTTCTTTGAGCGGAGCGCGCGATCGGATATGAGTTTGGATAACTTTCACGCGTACGGGGCGCCGAACGTCGGGCGCGCGGAGGGTGAGATTGAGGAGGAATTGGATGTCGAAGGGAAGCACGCGCACACGGACGTCGGCGTCGCAATCGTGATGACGCCCGCGTTGCTTCGCGGGGAGAAACCCGGGACGGGCGGATCTAGAGGCTTATTTATCGGTGATATCGAACCGGACGTGCCGGACGACGGGATGATCGTCATGTTAGGCGAGGCTGCGCGGGCGTGGGTGCCGGGATTGAGCGCGGAGTTGCGAAGTTTGATTAAAGTGCCCACGCACACGATGCGCCTCACGGGCGAGCGTGCGTGGTTCGGTAGAATGGTTCTTCCGGAATCCTCGCTCGCGCATCCTGAGGGTGAAATGACTTTTGGCGCCTGGCACGCCGGCGCGATCGAAGCGGCGATGGAATCGAATGACAGAGCGGAGAACGAGCGTTGGGCCGCCGTCGCGTGCCCGTCGCCGGCGGTGGACGAGTCCGGTTTGGCCACGTCGCGCAGACGTATTCTATCCGATGACAACACGTGCCCGGCGGGCAAAATTTATTGTTGGCTCACGTGCGTCGACGCCCCCGCGGCGTGCGCAGATACGAGTAGCGCCAGCCATGCGGTGTGCATCGACACCGCGACTGGGAACCCGTGGGTGAACGCGGCGGGCAATCACTGTGGCACGTGCGCGGCGCAGTGCCCTGGGTCAAATATCACCGCACCGACGGGAATGTGTAACACGCGCATTGCGCCGACGACGATGTACATGGATGGCTTCAAGCTCAACGGCGGCGGCGCTTCGCAGCCCTGCGTGGCGCTTTTGTTCAAAAGCTGGTCATTGCACACCCCCGCGTTGCTCGCGCTCGGCTTCTTCGCCACCGTCGCGATGGGGATGTCCATCGAGGCCTTAGCGTCACTTCGACGCAACTTACAAAATCCCGGCTTCTGCAACTGCCACAACATCCCCACCTCCAAATCGCGCGCGTACGCCGTCGCGCTGTACGCCGTACAAATCACCCTCGGTTATCTCTTAATGCTCGTCTCCATGACGTACCATTTCGTCCTCTTCTCCGCCGTCATCGTCGGTCTCCTCATCGGCCACATCGTCTTCGGCGCCAAGGCCCCAGTCGCCGCCAACACCACCGCGTGCTGTTCTTTCGCCTCTCCCAGCGACAAGCAAGACTGTCCCGGCTGCGCGCCGACGCCCGGCGTCGACGCCGACCCGCTCCCTTCGTGTTGCGCCGCGCGCGCCGCCGAGTCGCGCGGCTCGCCCGCGAGTTCCGACAGCGGCGACGCCCTTCGCGCGCCCTTGACTCGTCTCCGCCGCGTCCTCACGGGCGTCGCCAGCAACGTGTAATTCGACCCTCTCTCGAGCGCGCGCGCCGAAAAAAACGCACCACCCTCAACGCGCTAGGTCAGCGCCGGTCGCCAATCGTCACTCCTCGGCGCGCGCTCGCGGGCCTCTCGGCCGTCGACGCGCTCGTCGCGCGCGCGGGCGGCGCGTGGGCGGCGGCGACGTCATGACCGACGTGTTCCCGCGCGCGCACGACGCGCGCGGGAGCGAAAACGACGAGGTGCGACGCGGCGAGAGACGCGCGACGCGTTCGCGATGGCGATGGGAAAACGCGTGACGACGACGTTCGCGAGCGGTGAAGGGCGCGAAAGGCGCGCGAACGCGCGGAAAACGCGCGAAAACGAAGAAGGGGGGACTCTCGCGCGATGCGCGCGCGACGGGGAGGCGGCGAGGCCGGCGCGCGGGCGCGACGTGGATTTTGAGTGAATGCGCGGACTGACGAACGCGCGCGAGCGAACAGGCGCCGGCGATGCCGATGCCGAAGAGACGGATTCAAGCGCGCTACCGACGATCTGGCGCGTCTTTTTCGGTGCAAGATCGTGATTTAGTCGCGGCGCTGGAGAATATTAAGAATACGCGCGCGACCGCGTCGTACGGGAACGCGAACGCGTACTCGAGCGCGACGGCGAGCGGCGTGCACGCGGACGTGCCGACGGCGCTCGGGGTGTACGTCAAGGGCTTGGCGCATACCGTCGGGTTTAAGGATTCGCTGCAGAATGAACCGGATGCTGAAGAAGTGCCGGTGCCGGAGCAGCCGAAGACGCTGACGCTCGAGCACGTGTACGACGCGTTCACGGTGGAGACCATCCCGTCGCGAAGGCTGGTCGACGTGCACGCGCGCGCCGCGGAGCTCGTCGAAAAGCATTCTCTCGAGGAAAACTTTTGCATCGTCGACTTGGCCACGGTGAAGGCGCTTTACGATTACCACAAAGCGAAGCTTCCGCGTGTGCGGCCGCATTTCGCCGTCAAGTGCTTGCCCGACCGCGGCATCATCTCCACCCTCGCCGCGTTGGGCGCCGGTTTCGACTGCGCGTCTCAAGGCGAAGTTGAGTTGGTTACTGGTCTCGGTGTGCCTTCTGAACGCATTATCCTCGCACACCCCGTGAAGCGGCCGTGCGATTTGCGCTGCATCGCCGAGTACGAGGTGCCGTACACCACCTTTGACTCTGTGTCCGAGTTGCACAAGATTCTCGCGTCCAAGGTCAAGGTGAAGCTCATCTTGCGAATTCGCGCTGATGATCCCATGGCGCGTCTTCCGCTCGGAGCCAAGTACGGCGCGCCACTTGACAAGGTCTCAGAGCTTCTTTCTGTCGCCGCGTTGCTCAACTTGGACGTCGCCGGCGTTTCGTTTCACGTCGGTTCTTCCTCGCGCAATCCGGACGCCTACCGCAACGCCATTCAGTTTGCGAGGAAAATCTTCGACGAAGCGAAAGAGATAGGTTTCAACATGCACCTCTTGGATATCGGCGGTGGTTTCACCGGTTCGTTCGACGCCAACGGCAACGTCACCGAAGCGCCATCCAACTTTGATCGCGTTCGAGACGCTCTCGATGAAATTTTTCCCGACGACGGAACGTTTGAAGGTTTGCAAATCATCGACGAGCCCGGTCGCTACTTCGCGCAAGCTCCGGTCACGATGGCGTGCCTCGTATACGGTACGCGCGAAGGGACGAACGATGCAGGTGAGCGTCACATGGATTACTACATCACCGACGGCTTGTACGGCTCGTTCAACGGCATCATCTATGACGGTCTCGACTTGCCGACGTACTTCTTGCAACCGAACAAGGTTGCCCCGCTCGCTGGAATCGATAACGATTTCGACAAGATTAAGATTTCGTCCACCGTGTACGGGCCGACCTGCGATTCGCTCGATTGCGTCATGCGAAACATTCCTCTGCCGGAGCTGTCCAACGGTGACTGGCTCATGTTCCCAGATGCCGGAGCTTACACCATGGCTGGTGCGTGCGATTTCAACGGTATCCTGTGCTCGAAATATCTTTGCTTCTACGTGAGTAGCGAAAAGATGACGAGCACGGCGACGGAGAAAGAGCTCTCAGATTTGGTTTACGCAAACGATCGACCGGCGTGCACGCTCGTTCAAAACCGCTGAGCGCGGGGACTGAGCCGACCATTCAACACAATCAATTTTGTTCGAACAAACATAATCCAACCTTTGCTTCTTCAGAAGCGAGTCGAGAATGACCGTGGTAGCAGTTCGTCAAGAAGACGAATGCGGACGACATCGATTCCAAGTCGAGCTTCATGGTCGAGACACATTGTCTCGGGATGCGTCCTGTACAATATTAACAACATGCGATAGATCACACACATAGATGGTACCACACTGTAAGCTGATCCTCAATATATCATCAACCTGACATCGTCGAAAGCGCGCCGCGTCCCGATTTGTCCCGATTCTTCTTTGCTCCAGGCGCGCGCGTGCTCGCGGCAGTCCTCGTCGTGCGAGCCGTGTCGTCGCGCGCGGACGCCGCGTTCACGAGTTCACGTCATCGCACGCGCGCGCGCGCGTTCGTTCGTCCTTCGACGTCGCGCACCGCCGCGTGTAACGTTTCTTTAGCGCCGATTCAATCCAACAATCCTTCGCCATGGCGCTGGATAATCGGTGCTTAAACCGCGTCACCACGGGCGCCGCGCTCGGCGCCGCCGTGGGCGGCGCCGTGGGGGCGTGTTACGGCACGTACGAGGCGTTCGCGTACAAGGTGCCGGGAATGCTCAAGGTGCGACACATCGGAAGGGCGACGGTGGGGTCGAGCGCGCTCTTCGGGCTCTTCCTGAGCGCCGGGTCGTTGCTGCAGTGCGGCCGACGATGACGCGCGCGAACGCCGAACGAGAGAACGCGTAGGGAATTAATTAGGCACGCGCCCGAGCGAGCGGCGCGGTATGAATACAAAACTCAGAGCTTTAGCGACGCGACGTCGCCGAGGTCACCTCGCCGCGTCTCGAGCGGCGACTTGTCGCGCGATGAAATCGGCGTTGATCTCCCGGCACAGCGCCTCCTCGCACCCCACCGCGACTTCGATTCCGGCGTCTAGCAGCGTCTGAATCCCTCCGCCAGAGACGCGCGGATCCGGATCGATGAATCCCACGACGACGCGCGCCACGCCCGCGTCCACGAGCGCGCGCGCGCACGGCGGCGTCCGTCCGTAGTGATTACACGGTTCGAGCGTCACGTACGCCGTCGCCCCTCTCGCGAGTTCTCCCGCCGCGCGCAGCGCGAACACCTCGGCGTGCGGTTCGCCCGCTTTCGGGTGATATCCCTCGCCGACGACGACGTCCTCGCGCGCGTCCACCACGACGCACCCGACGCGCGGATTCGGAAACGTCTCCGCCGTCGTCGCCGTCGCCGCGACTTCCAGCGCGCGCCGCATGTGCGCCTCGTCTTTCGCGTCCGTCGCGGACGTCGTCGTCGGCGCGACGTCCCCGCTCGAGCTCCCGCGCCGCGCGCGTCTCGGTCGCCGCGTCGTCGCGTCGCGGCGTTTCGTCGACGCCGCGCGCCGCGCGTCGCACGCCCCGCACGCGCGCGCGCCGACGCGCGCGCGCGCGACCGTCGCGGTCGCCATCGCCGCCGTCTCGCGCCGCGCCGCGTCCTCGCGCGCGCGTCTGCGGCGGCGGCACTTCGCGACGCGACGGCGACCGCGCGACCGCGATGTCCGCCGACACCGCGTCGCTCGTCGCGAACGCGCGGCAGCAGATCGCGCGCTTGCTGACGCAGCTCGCGGACCTGGAGGACGCGCGGGAGGTGCGCGCGACGGCGCGCGACGGCCGACGCGGCGACGACGGATGAATGCGTGGAACGACGATTGCGAATGGCTGACTGACGACGACGACGACGACGACGACGACGACGACGACGCAGGAGTTCGACGACGATGAGTACGCGGAGACGAAGGCGGCGACGCTGACGCAGCTGGACGCGTTCAAGACGTCGCTGCAGCGCATGACGACCGGGGACGTGACGCTCGAGGACGAGCTCGCGACGGTGAAGGCGGCGACGAAGGCGGCGATCGCGAGCGCGTTCAGGACGCCGGAGGTTTTGAAGATGTTCGCGCTGCGACAGCCGGACGAACTGCGAGAGCGGATGCAGCGAGCGGCGAGGGACGTGATGCTTGGGAAGATGAGCGCGGAGCGGGGTGAAGTGATACGGGTGGAGGCGCTGACGGCGCTGAAGAAACTGGGAAGCGAGTTGGAGGCGGAGGAATTGGAGTTTTTACGCGCGCACATGACGCGCGGGTTGACGGATTTCGTGGACGCGGTGGAGTGAGCGGACGTAGCGCTGCGGGCGGTTGTAGTATTATATATATGTGTGGTAGCTTGCCTGGCGTGGTTAGGGCTGCGGGCGCGCTTGGACGATGCAAATTTCCCCAGAGGGAAGGATGCAGCCTTCGACGTCTTGCGGGAGCGTCTCGCCGCGCGGACTCAACTCGCGCTCGAGCTCAGAGCCGATGGCGAGAAGTTTGGTGGCGATTTCGTCGCGCTTCGCGACGTCGTTGTGAAGCCAGTGGGATGCGTAATCCGCGGCGACAGATTTCATTCCGGTTGCCGAGTCGTCATCGCGGACGAGGGCGGTTCCGAACGAGGCGAACGCATTCACCGTCGCTTTGCCGGATCGCTTGTCGACGCTCACGCGGCAGGGCGATCCTCGAACCGCGCCCGACGCCAAAGTCTCGCCCAAACCGAGCGCAAACTCGACGTACGCTTCGTTATTATCGTTTGTGAGCGGGTGCTTCGTGTGTAGAACGAAACTGACCTCGGGCGAGAGCATCTCTTGGACGAGGACGCACATGTGCGCCTCGAGTTGATCGACGCCGGCGGCGGCGCGAGAAGCCACGGCGCGAGTGGTGTACAGGGACGCCCATACCTCGCCAACAGCGCGACTGAATGCGTCTTCCGAGTTCGGGTCGACATTTGGGATGGAATCGTACAAACCAGCCGCGGACATCCCCTCGAGATCTTCAACGTTGGCGCTACTTCGAACCATGACGCGCGCATTCGGGCCAAACTTTTCAGCGACGGATTGCAGCGCGCTCGCGGACGGCTTGAGCGAACGAACGAGGTTCTGGATGGCTTCGCACGTGTGTCGCATCCTCACTGGGTCGTCCGCGTACTGGTTGAGTTCGAGGAGCAAACTGTCGAGATGTTCGAGCTTGCTGATGCTCGCGCACGCGAATTCCATTGCGCCGAATGGAATGACGACGCCGGCGGGCGCGGCGAACGCCGCCGATCCAGAAGAGTTTTCGGCGATAGTGCTCAATCGTGCGCACATAGCGGACTTCGTACCGGCGATGCGAATCGACTTTTCGAGTCCACGCTTGTCCAGCGCGACGAGATCGAACACGGTTCCCGCTCTTGAGAGATCAGTGTCGAGGCGGATCACGGGTTTCGTCGCCTGTGGCCAAGCTTCGCTTGAAGCAGCCGCAACAGACGCCGGAGCCGTCGTTGGCTCGAGCTTAATTCCAGTGGTTTCCGCACTGAGCTTCACGGCAGGTTCATTCGCCAAAGAACGCGCGTAGTCGACAAGCTTGTCGTCTTCGACGGCGATGAGGGGCACTTTGGCTTGACGCGCGCGAAGCGCCAAATGACTGAGATGCGGCAACGCGTGACACAGCACCACGCCGCGCACGTTCGGGCCGCACGTCGACACTTCTTCATCACCATCAGCACTAGCAACGAGCACGATTACTGGCTCGGTGAACTGCGCGCACTCTTCGGGCGTGAGCCTTTCGACGCACTTGAGCGCGCCGATAGCCTCGCCTTGCACGACGCAATCCCATCCAGCGGCGCCGGTGATTTGCCGGCTGACTCGCAGCAACAAGGAAGCGATCTTGGCGGATTGGAACACTACGCTCGCGCGAATCTGACCTTCTGTGAACACACTGATTGAGCCGTGGTCAATACCGAGCGCATTGCCGAGACTCGACGCCCGTCCATCGAATAAAGATTCCAACAGCGAACAAAAGTCGACGGCGCCGCGTCGAGCGCGTTCGGCGACGGCTTGGACGCGCAAACCGCCTTCCTCGCCCGCGGGCAAACCATTACGAGCCAGTGCTTCGGCTTCGGACGCGATTGCCTCTAGCTCATTATCGCCTCCTGCACTCAGCGCCATGGTGCGAGAAGTCAAAGCCAGCGCCTCAAGAGTGAGTTTTACTTCGCTCGCGCTGATGTCGTTTCGCGGCGGCTCAGACTCTGCGCCGAGCGCGTTGAGCAATCGGCTCAACAACACGAACGCGTAATCTTCCATGCTCACCTCGGCCAAGCGCCACTGTTGACGCGTCGATGATTCAGCTTGACCCAAATCCCCGCCCGATTCCAAGGCGGCGGTGATGTCCGTTCGCGCGTCGTGAATAGCACGCAAGCACGCGACGAGCGCGCTCATAGTCGTTTGATCGCCCACGCGGTCGCTCGCAGGAAGCGCATCCACGGTCGCCTTCGCAGAGAGAAACTTCTTTGAGCTATCGGCCGCACGGCCAGGGGCGCCATTTTCGTTCGCGATACGATCGATGCGATCGGCCACAGAGGAGGCGTTGAAGAATTCCTTGAGCTCGCGATAGAAAATCTTAAACTCGTTGACAAACTCTTCGGGGTAGTCGGTTCCCGGAGCGGTGAGTTTGGCGAGCATAGATTCCGTCGCAACTAGATCCTCGGGACCAGCGCAGCGATGGAGTTTGTTCTGAATCGTGTGCTTGATTTCTTGTCGAACTTCGCGACATTTCCCATGTTGATCACCCTTGCCGTGCGCGATGTCGCGAATGCGCGTCAGCGGCACGCTTTGCGTGAACTCGGCGGTGAACGCGGGGAGTCGTGGATGCAGACGGCGAATCAACGCACGAAGCTCACGCGCGCGGTAAATATCACCACCACTCGCAACATCGTTCGCGAAACGTTCCGCAGCCTCGATTGCGCCGTACATACGTTCAGCCGAACCGGCGTGGTGGTTTGGACGGTAGTGCGTACCGTCCTCGACGCACGCGATGGCGCCGACAGATATCCAAAATAAATACACAGTAGCGTACGCCAAAGAGTCAACGTCGGCGCCGTCATCGCAAATTAGCTTCTCAACCATTTGCAGTTTCTGTCTCCATGAAGAAGAGTCGCGATCGCCCTCGACGATACGGCGCGCGGCGTCGGCGAGATTATCCGTGTTCCACTGAAGGTTACGTTCGCCGCCGCCGCCTTTGTGCGTTTGTAATTTCACTTCTTGACCGCGCCACTGGTTCAGCGCCGCGAAACTCGTGTCTTCGGTGACTTTGATCGGTTCGACTTGCGGTGGCGGTGGCGGTGGCGGCGGCGGCGGCGGCGGCGGCGCTTCCGCGCTCGGCGCCTCCCGACGCCGCTCGGGCGTTTCTCTGCGCTCTTGACGCGACGGCGAATCGACCGCACCGATCGCGCCCGAAAGATCAAACACCAAATCTCTCCCATCGTGCTTGTACCACACCTTGCAATCTTGCGTGCGAATCAAGCACACGACCGACGCCACGTCACCGTCGCGCGGTTCGACGGCCAGCTCGACGATTTGCTCGCCGCTCCCGTCGTCCCGAAACCCCGACTCGCACGACTTCCCATCCGGCGCGCGCGAATTCATCGGCACCGCTCGCAGCGCATCATACGGCGACCACCATTCGCCGCCGGCGCGCGACTGCACCCCCCAGTGTAGCAACAAGTTCCTCGAATCGCTTCCGCGAGCGTCCACCTCGCTCGTCCGCAGCGTCAGCGTCGCCCCCCCGCCCGCGCGCGCCTTCACCGCGTACGCCAACCTCGCCGTCGCGCCTTCGCTCGACCGCAGCTCCATCGTTTCCCACGCCTTTCCGTCTCGTCCCTCGCCCGCCCGTCGCGTCGAATCACCGACCGACCGTTCGCGCGTCGTCGACGCGCCGCCGTCTCGCGCCGCGTTCAAACCGTTCAAACCGTCCGCTCGCCGCACCTCCGCCGCGAGCGCCTCCAGCGTCGCGCGCGCGTCGTCCGCGCGGAACGGGTCCTTGACGCCGCGCGCGACGCACCCCGCGCGTCCGCGCGCGCCCGTCGTCGCGCCCGTCGTCGTCGTCGCGCGTCGTCGTCGTCGCGCCAGCGCTGGCGTCGTCGTCGCGTCGCTCGCGCGCGCGCCTCGCGCGTCGCGATGCGCGCGCGCGCCGCCGAGTCGCGCGCGCGCGGGCGCGGCGCGCGTCGTCGCGCGCATCGCGCTCGACGCGCGCGCTCGCGCCCGTCGCGCGTCGCGATGTCGCGCCGGCGCGGCCGCGCCACATCGCGACGCGTCGAGCGCCGACCGACGCGCGCGACGCCGACGCGCGACGACGCGAACGCGGCGACGCGCGACGCGCGACGCGCTCCTGTCGTCGCCATGCTCGAGCTCCACCGCGGGCGCTTCGTGGAGTGGACGCCGAGCGCGGTGACGGCGCTCGCGGTCGCGCCCGGCGGCGCCCTCGTCGCGTGCGCGCGCGAGAGCGGCGCGATCGAGGCGTACGACGGCGAGTGGCGGTGCGTCGCGCGCGTCCCGGGAAGCGCGGACGCGGCGACGAGCGCGCTGGCGTGGTGCGAGGCGTTCGCGGACGACGACGGGGCGACGACGCGGGACGAGGAGGCGGCGGCGGCGGCGACGAAAAAAGAGGAACGACGACGCGAACGACGACGACGAGGAGGCGCGGACGCGCGAAGAGCGACGCTGCTGAGCGCCTCGCTCGATGGACGCGTTCGGGCGTGGGATCTGGCGACGGGACGGACGACGAGCGAGACGGACAGCCGAGGAGGGGCGATTTGGGCGATGGAGGCGCAGCCGAGGACGCGGACGAGAAGAGGCGAGGCGCAGCTCGTGGCGATCGCGTGCGACGATGGGTGCGCGAGAGTGCTGACGATGGTGGCGGGGAAAGACGTGGGAAGCGGGTTGGCGCATAAACGGGCGTTTCTGCGAGTGCAGGGTCGATTGCTGAGCCTGGCGTGGCACCCGAGCGAACCGCTGTTGGCGTGCGGGTCGTCGAGAGGCGCGGCGCACGTCATGGATTGCGTCAATTACAACGAGCTGATGCGCGTGTCGGTGTGTAATATTCCTCACGGGGCGCATGGGATACTGAACGCCGGAGATGAGCACTGCGTGTGGGCGCTCAAGTATCTTCCGGACGGGACGCTCGTGACTGGGGATTCGGATGGCGCGGTGACGTTTTGGGACGGGAAGTTTTCCACCGAGTTGGTGCGATACCAGCAGCACAAGGCTGACGTGCTCGCGCTTGCGACGACTCCGAGTGGGAACAAAGTGTTCGCCTCGGGTGTGGATTCGCAAGTGGCGGAGTTTGAAAAGCTCGACGAGCACTTGGACAAGGAGGAGGGATACAATCAGTGGACGTACACGACGAGTAAACGACCGCACACGCACGACGTGCGCGCGCTCGCCATGCTGACGACGGGCGCGGACGACGAGGACGGTATATTAATTTCGGGTGGTAACGACGCGCAACTCTTAGCGTACAATGCGGGGTCGTTTAGGAAGCAGCATCCGGTGCGCGTCGTGAGCGTGCCGCAGCGAACGCCGATTTCCATCACGAGCGTTGGGGGACCGAATCCGCCGCTTCTTCTCGCAGAGCACGCAAAATGGTTAGACATTTGGCGCATTGGTGAAAGTCGCAAGCGCGCGGATAAAAAAGAAGGCACGATGAAGCTCGCTTCGGCACCGGCGCACGTGTTGCGTGCCGAGCTTGCGGGGACGCGGCACATTTTATGCTCGGCTATTTCACCAAATGGTAAAATGATCGCGGTAAGCGACGTTCACAGCCTGAGACTGTTCGATATCCAATCACCAAAAGAAGGCGACGACGACTTGACGTGGTCGATTCGTCGTCAAGAACCCCCAGCGGGCGTGACTTCGGCTCAACTTCTCGCGTTTGCGCCCGATGGAAAGCACCTCACCGCCGTGTCGAATTCGGGCGCCGTGTACGTCATAGACCTCGAGGACTGGGTGGTTTCGAACGTCCTCAAGTCGCACTTGCCAAAGCAAAGCGCCGCGGCCGAGGCGCTCGCGGAGGCGGTGCGTCAATCGAGTCAAGGCGTGGAAACGGTTACCGCAAACGACATCGCGGTTCCCGTGGTGAGTCACCTGAGAGTGAGTAGCGACAACCAATGGCTCGTTGTCGTCACCGCGCGCGGCGGTGATGAAGCCGAGCGCGCCGTGGATGGTTTGGCGCCATCCTTCGGTGGCGGTGTTCACGTATACAACTTCGATACGATGAAGCTTCACGTATCTTTACCTCCCCCAAAGACGCACGCGTTGTGGCCGCCGATTTCGTCCGTCGCGGTGAGCGCCGACGGTGTCTTGGCGCTCGCCGGCCCTTCCAACGCGCTCTTTACGTACGACATCGACAGCGTGAAACCGACAAAGTGGAGCGCCGCGCTCGCCGACGCCGGCGTCGACGCTCCAACAGCACTTCGCGAGATGCCCGGCCAGATTTGCGGTTTGAGCTTTGATCCAAAGTCAAAAAAGTCAGTGTTGCTCGCGCACACGCCCACCGCCATCGCGCGGGTGGATTTGAACGCCAAAATCACCGACGACGCGACTACAACGTCCAAGAAAAAACGCAGACGCGAGCGCGAGCGTGGGGCTCCCGAAAATTACGCCACAAGCGACGCCCCCGGAGGCGTTCGCGTCGTTAAACTCGACAACCCGTGCTTGTATTTGGGTTACGCCGGCGTGAACAAGGCACTTTTGATCGAGCGTCCGTGGGCCGACGTACTCAAGTCCTTGGCGCAGCCGTTGTACAGGCATAGATTCGGCACCTAATCGGCCCGAAATTGTTCAATACGATGAAGTAGTCTAAAATGATGTCGGTCGATTAAAATTCCTATTGTTGCAAACCGAGCAACATGTTCGCGCCACCGCCCGGCAAGTACATGACGTTGCGGCTTCGCGCGAGCGTCTGCGCAATCTCCTTGCTCGCTTCGATTCGGCGCAGCTCGACGAGCGCTGGGCCGGCAGCCTTGGTCGCTTGCGAGATCAAACGCGCGGATTCGGATTCACCCTCGGCGCGAATAATCGCAGCCTCTCGCTCTTGCTCGGACCGCTTCACGACGTAGGCCGCGCGTTCCGCTTCCTGTTGACTCACTTGCTTTGCTTCGATCGCCTTGGTGTACTCGGAGGAGAAGCTCAAGTGCGTCAGCGCGACGTCGTCTAAGATGATGCCGAAATCAGCCGCTCGCAGTCGCAAAGCCTCGCTGACTCGCTGACTCACCAATTGACGCTGCGTCAGCAACTGATCCGCGTTGAACTGCGCCACGGTCGCCTTCAAAACTTCGTTCCCGATCGACGGCAACACCCGATCATCGTAGTCTTGCCCGAGCTCTTGATGAATCTTCGGCAGCTTGTCCACGTCCGGTCTGCACAGCACCCGCAGCGTCAAGTTCACCTGCTGCAAATCCTTCGTCCCCGTCACCGACGTCAGCGACTTCGCTCGCGTGCGCACGTCGTAAATCGTCGGGTTCTGAATGAACGGCACCACGAAGTGCGTGCCCTCGCCCGACGTCACCGGAAGCACCCCTCTGAAGCGGTCGAACATGACCGCGCGTTCGCCCCCGTCCACTGCGTACGATTACGCCCCGCGCGCGCGTCTCGTCAGTCTTCGCGCGCCTTCGCGCCGCGCGGGCGGTCGTATCATTTACGCGCCGCGCGTCAATCGCCTTCGCGTCGCGTCGCGTCGCGTCGACGACGCGCGCTCGTCGACGATTCGCGTCACCAACCCTCGATCGAGGCGTCGTCGCGTGCGTTCGCCGTCGTCGCGTCGCGTCGCGTCGCGTCGCGTCGCGCGCGCGTCGCGCACCGTCGTAGATGGCCTGCGACGCCACGGAGGCGCCGACGCCGATCGTCACCGCCGCGCGGGCGAGATTCGTGAGCGCGTTCGCGGCGGCGCTCATGGATTCCGGAGCGACGCGACGCGATGTGACGACGACACTTCGCGGCGCGTCGCGCGACGCGCGCGCGCGCGGATGGGCGAGCGCGCGAGTCAGTGGGAACACCAAGCGCAGTTCGCGGGCGAGCTGTTCGTCGGGACGAGCGCGCTCGTGGGGGGATTCTTGACGTTCATGTATTGTCACCTGCGAGCGCAAAAGCGTCGCCGCGACCGCGAGCGGTTGCTGTCGCGACAGCAGGAGGCGTTGTTGTAATAGATGAAGAAATTTGTGTTTGCTTATTAACGCGGCGAATGTTCGGGGACGATCGCGCGTGGATTACTTTTCGCCCTCCTTCTTTTCCTCGGAGACGGTCTCGCCTTCGTACGTGTTCCCCTCGGATGCGGCGCCCGAGGCGGCACCGCCGGCGTTAAGCGCCTCGCCGATCTTCATCACGGCTTGTTGGAGACCATTGATCGCTTCGCGGAGCTTGGCGAGGTCTTCGCCCTCGGCCGCGGAGCGCACCTCGGCTTGAGCGTTGGTGATGGCGTCCTTGACGTCTTGCGGCAACTTGTCGCCGTGCTCGCTCAAGTTCTTATCGGCGCTGTAAACCAACGTATCAGCCTCGTTTCTCACTTCAATGAGTTCCTTTCTCTGCTTGTCGGACTCAGCGTGCGACTCCGCGTCGCGAACCATTTGCTCGATGTCCGCGTCGGACAAACCGCCAGAGGACTGAATGGTGACCTTTTGTTCCTTATTCGTAGCCTTGTCCTTGGCGCTCACGTTCACGATGCCGTTGGCGTCGATGTCGAACGTGACTTCAATTTGCGGGACGCCGCGCGGCGCGGGCGGGATGCCGACGAGGTCGAACTGGCCGAGTGTCTTGTTATCCGCCGCCATCTCTCGCTCGCCTTGCAACACCTTGATGCCGACTTGAGTTTGGTTGTCAGCAGCGGTGGAGAACGTTTGACTCTTCTTCGTCGGAATCGTGGTGTTACGGCTGATCAAGCGCGTGAACACACCACCCAAGGTTTCGATGCCGAGAGAGAGCGGGGTGACGTCCAAGAGCAAAATGTCCTTGACGTCGCCGCGAAGGACGCCCCCTTGGATGGCGGCGCCCATGGCGACGACTTCATCCGGGTTCACCCCCTTGCTCGGGTCGCGGCCGAAGAGATCTTTGACGATACCTTGCACCTTGGGCATGCGAGACATACCACCGACGAGCAACACTTCGGAGATTTCACCCGTGCTCACACCCGCATCCTTCAAGCAGTTCTTGCACGGTTGCTTGGTGCGCTCGAGAAGACTACCCACGAGCTCTTCGAGCTTGGCGCGCGAGAGCGTCATCGCCATGTGCTTCGGGCCCGACGCATCGGCAGTGATGAACGGCAAGTTGATGTCCGTGCTTTGCGCGGAAGACAACTCAATCTTCGCCTTTTCAGCGGCTTCGCGGAGACGCTGCACGGCGAGCTTGTCTTGCTTGAGGTCGATGCCTTGGTCCTTCTTGAAGTTATCAACGAAATGGTCCAACAATACGGTGTCGAAATCTTCCCCACCCAAGAACGTATCACCATTCGTGGCCTTGACTTCGAACACACCGCCGGAAATCTCGAGGATGGAGACGTCGAAGGTACCGCCACCCAAATCGTAGACGGCGACGAGGCCCTCCTTCTTGTCGACGCCGTACGAAAGCGCGGCAGCAGTAGGCTCGTTGATGATGCGAAGAACGTCGAGACCGGCAATCTTACCCGCATCCTTCGTCGCCTGTCTTTGAGCATCGTTGAAATACGCCGGCACGGTGACGACGGCTTGCGACACGCCGTGTCCCAAGTACGCCTCCGCCGTTTCCTTCATCTTTTGCAACACGAAGGCGCCCACCTGGGAGGGAGAATATTGCTTCCCACCGGCGGCAACCCAGGCGTCGCCGTTCGACGCCTTGACAATTTCATACGGCACGAGCTTGGCTTCCTTTTGCGTGTGCTCGTCCTCGAACGTGCGCCCAATGAGACGCTTCGTCGCGTACAAGGTATTCGTCGGGTTCGTCACCGCCTGCCGCTTCGCCGGCTGCCCGACCAAACGCTCCCCCTTATCCGTGAACGCCACCATCGACGGCGTCGTTCGCGCGCCCTCGGCGTTCTCGATCACGCGCGCATTCTTTCCCTCCATCACCGCCACACACGAGTTCGTCGTCCCGAGATCGATCCCGATGACGTCGCCGCCCTTCGCGTACCCGCGCGTAAACGCCGCCGACGCCGCTCTCGCGTTCAACCATCCACCCTCGGGCGCGATCGCGTCTCGCGCCGCATATCTCTGTCGATAAAGAAAAATCACGCGATCGCGCGTCGTTCATCGTCAGTCCCGCGTCCATCGCCGCGTCTCTCGTCCCGCGTCGCCGTCGTCCCGAACCTCTCCCGCGCGCGTCCCGACCGCGCGCGTCGAGACCCCCCCCCCGCCGTCCTCCCCGCGCCCGTTCGCCCGTTCGCGTCGCGTCGATTCGCGCGTCGCGCGCGCCGACGCACGTGCACCGCGCTTCTCGCCCCGCGCGCCGCGCTCTCGCGCAAAAACCGCCGCATCGTTCGTCGTCCCGCCGTCGATCGAAGCAATCTTCGTCAACCTCCGATGCGTCGTCGTCGCGCTGTGCGTCTCGCTCGCGTCGCGCGGTCTCGCGCGTCGTCGCTCGAGCGCGCCGTCTATCGATCTTCGTCGCGTCGCGCGCTCGGCCGTCGCGTCGTCGTGTGCGCGCGCGCGGCGTCGCGCCGCGCGTGACGTCGGCGCGATTTCGGCGCGCGAGTCCCCAGCGCTCGAGTCACGACTCGTCGATGGGTCTTTTACGCGCGCGTCGACGCCGCGCGCGGCACACCGCGTCGCCGCGATGACGGACGCGCCGCCGGCGCGCGGCGAGATCCTCGCGCACTTCTGGTCGCTGAGCGCCGACGACGCGTCGACGCGGAAGCGCGCGTGCGAGGCGCTGATGCGCGATCTTCGAGCCGCCGCCGCCGCCGACGGCGCGCGCGCGCGGCGAAGCGACGACGACGGCGACGGGGGCGCGGACGCGCGGGCGTACGCGCTGCGAAGACTCACGCGAGGGCTGAGCTCGGGACGGGCGGGCGCGAGGCAGGGGTTCGCGCTGGCGCTGAGCGAACTGGCGACGCACGCGGCGACGCCGGCGGAGGCGCTGGACGCGCTGGACGCGAACGTCGCGCCGATCACGAAGGCGACGAAGGGACAGGAGGCGAGAGACATACTGTTGGGAAGACTGTTCGGGGCGGCGGCGATCGGATTAGCGCTGGGAGGGCGAGAAGACGTGCGCGAGGAGGAGCGGAGACGGTGCGGGGCGGAGGTGGCGAGACGCGCGGAGACGCTGTCGAGGGAGAAGACGTACTTGGCGGAGCCCGCGGCGGCGTGCGTGATCGAGCTCAGGGCTTCGTTGGGGGACGAGACGTTCGCGGGGGTGGTCGAAGACGCGGGAGAAGGGTTGGAGCGGTGGTTGAGCGGGGATTGCGGCGGCGACGCCGGGGCGGATACGCTTTGGCTGGCGTGCGAGACGTTTGAGGCGTTGCCGCGCGAGACGCGCGATAGAGTTCAGTGCGTGCGGGCGACGAAGAAGGGCAAGAAGGTTGATTGGGCCGAGATGTTTACTCGAACGCATTTGAGTAAGATTTCAAAGGCGCTTTTGGACACCGCGCACACGCACCCGCGCATGCACAGCGCGTGGGAGATGATGCTTCGCGAAGCCCCGGGAGCCCGAGGCGTCGTACCGCTGTGGGAGATTGTGTGCGAAGACGGCTTATTCGTCTCCGGCTCGCATCAGCGTCGGTTTCTCGGATTCCGCGTGTTCGACACCTTACTCTCTTCCGCGGAAGCTCACGAAATCCCCGCACTGTTTTCTAGCAACTTTATCAAGTGCTTGTTGAACAACCTGAGCGCGCCGGACAACTACCTCCACGAATGCGCGGTGGACTGTTTGGCGAGAATCGTTGCGTTCGCGTCGGATAAGAAGACGAGCTCGGAGAAGAAGATTGCCGTCATAGCCGCGCTTCAGCGTCAAGGTCCGACACGTTTCGATAACGTGACGAAGACAAACGCGGTGCAGGACTTGGTGAAGAGTCTGGACAGCGACGATGCGTTGCACTACTTGCAGAGCATGTACGCCGTCGTGACTAAGGCGCCCGTACAAGATTCCGACGTCGTCGGCACAGAAGAAGAACTCGCGAGCGCGTTAGCGAACGGTACGGGTCAAAAGCGCCGCCTGTGGGCGCTCGAACAAATGGCTGGATTGGCGCCGATGCTCCCGAGCGATAAAGTCGTGGAATTGATGCAGTTTATGCTTTTCCACGCATATTACAAAGCCACGGATGGTAAGGCGGGGAAGAAGGGCAAGTCCAACATTCCAGCGAGCATCCTGAAGTCACCGCTCGAAGAACCCACCGGGTCCGTGCGCTCGGCGTGCTCGACGCGCTTCTTAGCGATGATCAATTCTAACGTTCGCGCGCAACGCGCGGCGGCAAGTAAGGAGTCGGATGACAAGCAAGACGTCGTCGATTTATTGAGCGAAGCCACTTCGTTTTGCCGCGCTCTCGAGGGCGAGACAGCGGTGGACATGATCGACAGTATTCCGGACGAGTGCAGAGAAGTGCGCGCTGAGCTGTTCAAAGCCCTCGACGCGTGTGTCGGTAGCGGCGACGAGTTGGCGGCGAAGGTCGCACCACTCATTCGCGTCTTGTCCGTGCTCCAAGTCAGTGACTGGCGCGAATTCACGCCGGCATTGCAGGACCTTCCGCGTTGCGTCGGAGAACTCGTGAATCCTAAGAAAAAGTCAAAAAAGTCGAAAAAGTCGAAGAAAGACGGAGAGGACGAGCCTGAAGCGATCGATGTGCTCACTGATATTCTTCTCAGCTTGCTTGCTCAACCGAGCGCGTTGCTTCGGGATGTCGTCGAGCACACCTTCAAAGCCGTCTCTGGACAAGTTTCCAAAGAAGGTATTCAGGACATGCTGCGAATCATCGCCGGGCCAGAAGTCGGTGAAGATGCTGGCGAGGGTGAGGGCGACGGTGAAGACGAAGACGTGCTCATGGAAGATGATGATAGCGACGTCGATGACGACGATGACGACGACGAAGAGAGCGACGACGACGACGATGACGAAGAGAGCGATGACGAGGAAGACTACGGTGAAGCTAACGATGCGGAAATCGCGGCTATGCGCGCTGCGGCGAGTAAAATCGTCGGGACTGCGGCGGAAGATTCGGATGATTCTGACTCAGAGTCTGAAGGTATGGATGACGCCGCGATGTTCCGAATCGACAAACTTCTCGCCGAGGCGTTCAAGAGTCGACAGCAAGATTTGATGCGTAAGAAGAATCTGAAGCGCGCAACGCGCGACTTCAAATTCCGAGTCATCTCTTTGTTCCAGTTGTACGCGAAAGCGCAGCCGGGAAGTGCATATCTACCTAACGCGGTCGTAACACTCTTGGAAGCTATGCGCGACTCGCTCGGCAAGCAAGATCCACAAAGCGCGCAACTCGCTGAGCGCATCGCGGCGCTAATCAGCAAGCACATCGCGCACGCGCGCGATTTGCCCGAGCTCCTTGGGGACGAGGTGACGTCAAAAACAATCCAGTCCAAGTTGCTGGAAGTCATTGTCGCCGCAAACCGGGGTGCCAGTGACGCGCAGGTGTTCAACAAAGCAGCCGGCGCTGCTGCGGCGTATTTGTTGCGCGTTCTCGAAGCCGTCGCTCTTCACGAGAAAGGCGGAAAAGCCGCAAAGGTGGGTGAAGAAGTTGCGAGCGAAAATGCGATCGATTGTTTCCGCGAAGCATTGAAAATGTTCAAGTCGAAGAAGAGCAAGCTGAAAACGGGCTTCTTTTCGCAAACTTTTGCGAGACATCCGGCGCTCGCTTCGGCGCTCTTGCCCGAATTGTTCAGTCTCGTCGCCATCGATGCCGACAAACCCAACGCAAGAGGCGAGTTCCTGCGACTGGAGGCCTTGAAACTTGTGAACCCAGTGATTCAGTCGGGTAAGAAACGTTATCCGCCGTTGGCGAAGAGCGCGACCAAGTCGATGAAGACGCTTTCGGTATCTTTGGCGGCAGCCATCGGCGCGCCTTATAAGAACAAGAACACACGCGCAGACGCGTGCCAACAAGCGGCGAACTGCATCGAGTCACTGAATCGATTGATTGGCGAGATAGAAATCAAGACTATCATCGACGTCGACGCCATCATCGACGCTGTGGCGAAGCAAATGTCTCGCCCGCCCGCGTTGCCGCAAAAGGCGCAAAAAGCGTTCCAGCGCATTTGCGCTCTCCTCGATCGCGCTGTGCCGGATGTCGAAATGCAACCCAAGAGCGATGCGAACGACGACGACGGCGACGACGGGAGCGAGTCTGAAGAAGACGCCCCGAAACAGAAGAAAGATAAAAAGTCGAAGAAGCGGCGCGATTCCTCAGGTGGCGAAAACTCGAGCAAGAAAAAGGTCAAGAAGAACCGTTAGACGACGCACACTCGCACTAGTAGCAGTACACTCCGAGTTATAATACACCATCTCTATCTTAGTCTGTCACGCCTCTCCCGATATCTCCACGCGCTGTCGCTTCAACGAGGCCAAAATTTCGCGTCCTCGAGCCGCGTCCCGGTTCTGACGATGTCGTTTCGACGCCACGTGCGTCTCATAGTTGTTCCGCGACCCACACTTACACGCGCACACGTCGCAAAAGTAATCGTTCTCGCTTCCCGCGACGTGTGCGTCGTCCGATTTCGCCTCCACGACGTCGCCTTCCACCGCGCGCGCGTCCGCCGCCGCCGCCGTCGTCGTCGTCGTCGTCGCCGTCGCCGCCGTCGTCGTCGTCGTCGTCGCCGTCGCCGCCGCCGCCGCCTCTCGCGCGCGCTTCCTCCCCACCGTCCGCGCCGCCTTCGCCGCCTTCCCCGCCTCGCCCGCCAGGAACCGCGCGCGCAATCGCTGTCGCGCCGCGACCGAGCGCGCCGAGCCGCCCTCGCCCAGCCGCACGCCCGCGAGTCCGCGATTCGTCGTCGCGACGCCGCCCTGGCCGCCGCCCTTGAACCCGTTCGACTTGACGCTGACGTTTTTAATCTCGCGCGTCAGCCCGCGCCGACCGCCGAGATCGCGACTGGCCTTGGACGCGTGCCCGTCCTTCGGGCCGGGCGCGGGCATGACGGCGCGACCGAGAGTGACGACCGACGACGAAGAATGGCTCGTCGAAACGCGCCGACGAGGGAGAACGGAGTGGCATCACAACGCGCGTAATTTATCCATGATGGTCGGCTCGGGCGCGGGTAATAAATCGCGCGCCTCGTACAGACGCGATAAAATCCTGTCGCGCACCTCCGCGCTCATCTCCGCCGTGGCGCCGTTCTTCTTGTAAAACGCGCTCAACTCGCGCAGCGCCTCGGCGATGTCGGCGTACGACGCGCTCGAGGACGCCGACGCGCTCCCTCCGCCGCCATCGTACGATATGTACGCCTTCACCGCCTCCTTGGCCGGTTTCGCGAATTTATACCGCTCTCCCGGGGATTTATTCGCGTTTCGCGCCTCGTGCTCGAGCGACGTCGACAGCGCGTCGACGAGCTCGCGCGCGACTCTCGCGTAGTCCCTCGGGACGTCCTCCAGCGCGTTCGCCGCGTCCGTCGCCGTCGAGCACGCCCCCGCCGCGAGCGCGATCGCGTTCGTCGCGAAGAACGTTCGACGTCGCACGTCGCGCGCGTCCGCGCCGCCCGCGCCGTCGTCGTCGCGCGCCGTCGTCGACGTCGCGTCGTCGCCGCGCACCAGCCCGAGCGCCTCGCAGCGGAAGATTTCCCCGACGCACGGCGTCACGCGCACGAGATTCGCCCTCGAGCGCGGGTCGCACGCGCGCGCGGACGCATCGCGTCGCGTCGCGCGCGTCGGCGTCGTCGCGCGCGTCGGCGTCGTCGCGCGCGTCGGCATCGCGCGTCGGCGTGTGCCGACCAACGGTCTCGTCGCGCGGCGCGCGCGCGGCCCGCACACGACGACGCGCGTCGCGTCGAGCCGCGTCGAGTCGCGCCGACGGATGGCGACGCCGCGGACGCCGGCGCGCGCGCGCGCGACGGCGCGCGCGCGCGTCGACGCGCGCCGAGCGACGCGCGCGCGCGCGCGCGGGGAGAGTGCGCGCGCGGCGACGTCGGAAAACGCCGGCGCGCGCGTCGCGCTCGTCGCCGGCGCGCTCGCGGTGTCGCTGGCGCGCGACGTCGACGTCGCGAGGGCGTTCGTCGGCGACATCGCGCTCGACGACGTGCGGTACGAGGCGATGGAGAGGTGTCCGGAGAATCAGTACGTGCCAAACAAACAGAAGACGACGTGCCTGCGGTTCACCGCGCGAGCGACGAATGCGGTGAAAGGACGGACGATCGAGAGCGCGAACGTGTTTGGGTTCGTGGAAGACGCGCAAGGGAACAGCGCGGCGACGGTGAACGCGGATGGGAATTCGAGGACGGTGTTGGCGAGCATCGACGCGCCGATACCGAAGGGCGAGTCCGACGTGCACTTCGTCGTCACGGTGTTCAAGGACTCGTTGGAGAATAATGGGCCGTTGAGATTGAAAGCGTTCAAGGCGGTGGGATCGGTGGCGGATATCGATAAGCGGTTCACGCCGTTCGACGCGTGCGAGGTCGATCCGGACTCGTGTCTTTGATGACTTTAGGCGATCAATTTAATTACAAGGCGTGTGACGTGTTAAAATGCACATAAATGTTTAAGTCAAACATGCGTCCTCTTAAGACTTCTCTCTGCGCTAGTAAAGACCGATGAACTTCCACCACGACATACCGACGGTGCCATAGATGAAAAAGTTTACCACGGACATGTACAAGCCCTGTTTCCAAAGCTTGTTCAAACTGATTTCACCCGCGCCAAAGTATACAGCAGCTTGTCCACTGGCGTAGTGCGTCAAACCACCCATGTTGTTCGTGTTGAATGCCAACGAAAGCGCCGCGAGCGGCGGTGGCACGCCCGCCGCCAAGAGGAGCGTCAGGAACGCCGGATACAACGCGCCGACGTGCGCCGACTGAGACGCGAAGAAGTAGTGCAAGAAGAAGTAAAACACATGGAGCGCTGTGAACATACCCCACACGCCCAAGTTCAGGCTCAAGAGGTACGTAGACACGAATCCACTCAACCAGGAGACGACGCCCATCGCGTTGAGCTGGCCGCTGAAACCGACCAAAACGGCGAACCAAATCAGCGTATCCCATGAGCCTTTTTGCCCGAGCGCTTCGTCCCAAGACAGCACGCCGAACATGAGCATGAAGCACATGCCAATCATGGCCGCAACTACGGCGCTGATACCGAGCTGGACGCCGAACACCCACAAAAACACAGTCAAACTGAGCGACCCGACCATCTTCTTCTCGATGCTACTCAAAGGGCCGAGTTGTTTGAGACGTTCTGCTGCCGCCATGGGCGCCTCCGGGGTCTCGTTCAGCTCCGGTGGATCGAGCATAAACACTACGAACGGAGTAGCGAGAAGTGACACGAGCGCGGGCACGCTCGCCGCGACGAACCAAGTATTGAACGGGTTCGAGAATGGAATTCCGCTCTGCAGTGCGATTTGCATCGCCAAAAAGTTTTGAGCGGCACCAGATAACAAAAATGTCGACGTCGCGCTCGTGCCTTGGATTTGTTGTCCGATGAGATACTCTCGCGTGCGCTTATCGAGCGACTTGATGACCGGTACGAAGACACCAGCCGCTCGCGCGGTGGTGGACGGCATCGCCGGCGAAAGCAACGCCTCGGCGATTTGAAAACCGTACGCGAGTGAAAGCGTCGTCCCACCCGCGATGGACACGAAAAGCAACGCCAATCTATCACCAAAGCCAGTTTTTATGAACGCCCTGGCAAAAAACCCCGTGACGACGATGAGCCACACGACCTCGTTCGTTATCGCGCTCATACCCTGCGTAAACGTAAGCGTCTTCGTCGCCAGCGCCACCGTCAACGCCCCGAACGCCCACGCCCCGATCGGCATCGGTTTCAGCACTAAACCCGTCACCGTACTCACAAATATACTCAACAAGTCCCACGCCGGTGGATCCAGCGCCGCTGGACAACCGATCCCGAACCGCAAAAACGCCCCGACCCCGACGGCGACGAGCGCGTTCGTCACGTTCAACTCGTCCGCCTCCTCCACCACCGCTCTCGTCGTCGACGCGCCTCCCGCCGCGCTCACCGTCACATCCACCGTCTCCTTCTCGCCGTCTCCATCACCGTTCGACGACCGCATCGCGACCCGTCTCGCGCGTCTCGTCGTCCCTCGCGCGTCTCCCAGACACCCGATCGCGCGTTCGCCTCCCCCGTCGCCTCCGACCGCGTCCCGTCGCGCGCGCGCGCCGACGCGAACGAACCCATCGTACACGCTTCGCGCCTTGGCCTCGCACGTCCCTCCTCGCGCGCGGCGTCGCGCGCCGACGTGCGCGAAACGCGTCGCTTTTTGATTCCGGCGGCTCGACGCGCGCGCGCGCGCGCCGTCGCACCGCGATCGCTCGACGCCCAGCGCGGGCGCGGCGACGACGCGCATCGTCCGTTCGCTGCGCGGCTCGCACGCGCGGGCGCTCGCGCGTGCGCGTGTGAAGAGCGCGCCGCGCGCGAATCACTTTTTGGAAATGGTCACGCGGCGACGGTCGGCCGGTCGACGGCGCCGCGGGACGACGAGCGAAACGCGAGAGCGAAGCGCGCGACGAAGCGCGCGAAATGGATGCATGGCCGCTGTGAATACACGCGAACTAATGATGATGCGCGAGAAAATCCGAGACGCACGCGCGGGAGACGGAATATCGACGCGAGCGGGGCGCGCCGAAGCGCGCGTGACCGCTCGCGCGTCACGGAGCGGAGAGGCTCGACGTCGTCTCCGCGGACGTTTGAAACGCGGATATATCGCGCGCGGCGTCGTCGATGGATGACGACGACGACGCGAAATAATGTGGTTAAATACCGACGGCTTTTAAGACGTCGGCGATCTCGGGATGCGCACCCGGGAGCGCGTCGGCCCAAGCGTATTCGACGTCGTCGCCGGCTAAAACGAACGTGCCGCCGAGACGCAACACACCCTCTGGAACGCCCTTTTGACCCTTCTTGATCGGCGCCAACTTCCCCGCGTTCCCGAGATACGCCAACCAATCCTTGAACGAAAAGTTCGTCGGCTTCAAATCCACCTTCTCCGGCTTGGCGTCGGTAAATTTCCCGAATCCGCACGCGTCGTACAGCGCGAAATCGTCGCTATCGTCGACGAACGCGATGTCGCTCGGAATCTCCGGATTCAACTCCAAAAACGTCCTCAACTGCTCCGCCGTCCCGAGACTCACGAGCGTCACGCTCCCGCCCGCCGCCTCGATCCGTCCTCGACTGTCCGCCACGCTCCGCGCGTAGCTCCAACAAAACAGTCACGCGAGGTGACGAAGCACGACGACGACGTTCGGCGCGCCCGACGTCGCGCGTCCGAGCGGCGCGCGCGTCCCGTCGGCGCCGACGATCTCGCACGCGCGCAGCGCGGCCGCGGAGACGCTCGCGCCGTTGATGGTCGCCGTTCGCGCGCCGACGTCGTCGTCGACCGCGCACGCGATCTCGCCGCAGTCGAGCGCGCGCGGCGCGACGCGGCGCGCGGCGCGCGCGCGACGCGCGGCGACCGGCGCGGGCGCGACGGTCGGCGCGCGCGCGGCGCGCATGGCGTCGCTCGAGCGTCGCGATGTGACGTCGCGCGCGGTGCGCGGTCGCGCGTCAGACGCGCGCGCGGCGCGACGGCGGCGACGATGCCGGCGCGCGCGCGCGGGGCGACGCTCGCGTACGACGTCCCGAGGCTTCGCCTGGACGCCGCGACGCGCGCGGAGGTGGACGCGCTCCTGCGACGACGCGCGCCGTTGATTTTGGTGGATGACGACGCGCGCGCGCGCGTGCCGCGGTGGACGACGGAGACGCTCGCGCGCGCGGCGAGTCGCGACGCCGTCCCGCTCGAGCGCACGGGCGCGAACGAACGCGCGTGCGTCTTGACGGAGTATCTCAAGTTTGAAGACGAAGAGACGCGCGGGATGTACATGCGAAACTTGCACCTGTCGCGGTACTTTCCGAAGCTCGCCGAGGAGATTCGGTTGCCGGAGGATTTGTTCGGCGAGAACGCGCTGGCGGACGAGACGAAAACGCCGAACGCGCCCGCCGTCTGGCGGAATTGGTTCGAGCTGTTCGTGTGTCACGCGAAGCACTGCGCCGGGTTTCCTTTTTTACATCGCGATTCGTGCTGCGTGCACGCGGCGTCGTATCAAATTCTCGGTCGCAAGCGCTTCACGCTGTTCGCGCCGAGCGAAGGTCCGCGACTGTACCAATCCGGCGGCACTGGGAATCGTTCGATGATCGAAGACATCGACGCCCCGGACGTCTTCGAGCGATATCCAGAGTTTCGACGCGCCCGCCGCTTAACGGTGGACGTCTCGGAGGGGGAAATATTAGTCGTGCCGTCGATGTGGTGGCACACCGCTTCGCCGCTCCCGTGCGAAGCCTCGGACGACGTCTGCGTCAGCGTCGCCGCGTCCTTCGTCGATGATTCCGTGTACGAAAACTTCTTAGACGCGCACGCGGAGTTTCAGGCGATGCAAAGCCTCGTCGCCGCCGGCGCGGCGAAGATGTTGTAGTCGTAACGTACGAAAAGTTCTCAGACTGCGACGCCGCGATGCGAAGCGCGTCCGGCGCCGCCGCCTCGACGGCGTCGTCACCGCGCGCGCGCGATCCTCGCGCGCGCCGCGCCGCGCCGCGCGTCGCCGTCACCGCGCGCGCGGTGACGCGAGCGGACGCACCGCGCGCGCCGTCGCCCGCGCCCGAGAACGCGGACCAGAACACGCTGCTCGCGACCGCCGCGGTCGTCGGCGTCGCGAGCGGACTCGCGGTGTCCGCGTTCGCGGCGACGGAGAAGGCGATCAACGTGGTGGCGAGCGCGAGCTGCGCGAGCGTCGGGTGCGACGGCGCGGCGGCGTTCGGCGCGCTGGATCCGGGAGGAGAACTGGGGAACGCGCTGGGCACGGTCGCGGTGCCAGCGCTCGGAGGATTGTGCGTGAGTGCGCTTCGAGCGCTCGCGGGGGGGTTCGCGGGAGAACCGGAGCGAGGATGGATGTTTGGGAAGGCGAGCGCGAACGCGGGGAGCGCGAGCACGGACGATTACGCGGGGATCGATTTGAATGAGTTCGATGAGAACGAGGACGTCAGGGTCGGCGTTAAGGTGCTCGCGAAGACCGCGGCGGCGGCGATCACACTCGGGACGGGATGTTCGCTCGGGCCAGAAGGGCCAAGCGTGGAGATTGGCGCGGCGGTGGCGGATCGAGTGGGCGCGGCGTTTCCATCCGTGGCGCCGAATAGATTGGGATTATTAGCCGCGGGGGCCGCCGCGGGGTTTAGCGCGGGTTTCGGCGCGCCGATTTCCGGGTTGTTCTTCGGGTTTGAGTCAATTCTCGTGCCCGGGTCGAAAGCTGGTGGTGATGGCGACACCAAAGCTGGCGCGGTGACGACGGAGATGGTCATCTTGGCGAGTGTCTTGGCGACAGTGGCGAGTAAAGCCGTCCTCGGCGCGCTGCCTTCCGTGGACGTGCCGCCGTTTGAAATTTCGGACTTTGTCGAGCTTCCTTTGTACCTGCCGCTCGGGTTCGCGTGTGGAGTCACCGCCGCTGCTCTGAGAAAGATGAATGTCGTTTTTGACGATTTCGCGGAGAATTTCGTCGCCGTAGAACGCGAAAAAGGCGGGTTGGGCATTTCTAGAATATGGCACGCCCCGATAGGGGGATTTCTGCTCGGCTGCCTGGCGTTGAAGTTTCCTCAGGTGACGTACCAAGGTTTCGATAACGTCAACGCGCTGCTTGTGCAAAACGATGCCGGCGCTGGTTGGGCCGCGGCGACGTATACTCCATTGGTTCTCGGCGAGTTCGTGCTCGCGAAACTGCTCGCGACGGCGATTTGTCGAGGTTCAGGGTTGGTCGGTGGCGTATATGCACCTTCTCTATTTTTAGGCGCCGCTTTGGGTACGGCTTTCGGTGGCGCACTGGAATCGACGTATTTCCCACCTATGTTTGTCGCGCCGCCGCAAGCATACGCGCTCGTCGCCATGGCCGGCGTTCTCGGGGGCGTTTGTCGCGTCCCTCTCACAGCCATATTGCTTTTGTTCGAGCTCACAGGTGATTATAGAATAATTTTGCCGCTGATGGGTACCGTCACGGTCGCAACCTCCATCGTGAATTCAGTGGAGACGAGCGCGGTGCCTTTCAGCACGAGCGACATCGAGACGCGCGGCGTGGCGGCTCTCGCTAGCTCGCTCGTGGCCCGTCCGCGTGATCTCATGAGGAGCGATATCGTCATCATCGATGAGGAGACTACGATTGAAGCGGCTTCGATGACTCTTTTGAGGGTATCTGATTCCGAAAATCCGCCGCCGTGCGCGTTCGTCGTCGCCGACGGCGTGTTCGTCGGCGTCGTCACTCCGAGTAGCATCGCGGATGCCATTGTGCAGCGCGGATTTGATACGCGTGCGCGCGTCGCTGAAGCATTGATCGACGCGAAGGTCATAGAGCCCGACGTCAAGTTACGAGACGTCGACTTCGCCGATGACGGCGCATTCGCCGTCGTTGTCGACTCGTCCAATCAGCCCTTGGGCGTGGTCGAGACTAGCGCGGCGTTGAAGCAAATGAGTCGCGAGCGTCTTCGTTCTGCCTTGTCTGGCGAATTGTAATTACATTATTTCTAGTCAACTCGCGAAATTGTCGCCATTTCGTTCATTACCTGGCCGTTCTCGACCCATGATAACTTCAGACGGAGCGCTATCGGCTTGCCTTCGTGTCCCGCCGCCGCCGAGACGAGCATGTTTTGCGTCACCGGCGCGCTCGATGATATCGTCGACCCACTCGCCGCTTGCATGCTAAGAGTCATGGTTTTAGGAACCGCTGCTTGTAGAGAAAAGTTTTCGATATCAGCTGGACCCGCGTTAACGTAGCGAGCGCTCACGAGCGTCTTGCTTTGGTCGAGCTGATTCGGCTTT
>Ga0315330_10000014_pt1 | contig 84306 bp, 59 predicted proteins | sample M140m34915metaG_FD_203453 | JGI IMG/M metagenome (GOLD analysis project Ga0315330, IMG submission 203453) | Ammonia-oxidizing marine archaeal communities from Monterey Bay, California, United States - M1 40m 34915 | ecosystem: Environmental > Aquatic > Marine > Intertidal zone | place: USA...
TGTATCTTCATACGCCCACTCAGAATCCGGAAGATATGGAGAAAGAAAAGCATCTATGAATGGCCAACCAATTACAAGGAAAGCAGTGAAAAATGTGAACATTAATGCCCCCCAAGGCCAAATAAAGCGTTTTACAGGTACAAAAAATCTACGCAAAATTTTTGCATCTTTATCGCTTACTCCATAAAACTGGCCCGGATATCCTGGTGCATCTTTATCAATAGCAGTCAGAATATCCGGATCTTCGGGCTCCGGTAGAAGCTCTAAATTATCAAAATTTAGTGTCATAATAAATCATACACAACCATAATCTATAGTTATTCTAGAATGGTGCTCCCGGCCTTCTAGTGGAGCGACTAATGATATATAAAATTATGATTATTAAAAATATACCAATAGCATAACCCAAAATAGGTTGATCCGTATCTGTACCAGGAGCTAGGGTTTGGGCTTCCATCGTACACTCTGTTTGACCAGGCGTCAAATCCACACAAGACATAAGGTCACTGGAATCTATGCGAGGAATATCAGTAAAGTATATTTGAACGAAATATTTTCCAACATCAATATTTTTAAAGTTCATTTCGACATAGAAAATAGCTTCACCGTTGGCAGGTACATTACGGATATCAGAACCGTTAACATTTATCCTCTCATTACAATAAATATCATTACAAAGAATTACATTTAGTTCAACTGATTCGGCATCAATGAGACCATTGTTTTCTACCTTTACTAGGTATGTGGCAATTTCTCCAGCTATTGGCCCAGAATCACCACTCAATAGTTGAATCTTGGATGAAGAAGACAAGGATATTATTGGAGATGATTTTTGAATAATTACATCAAATGGACCATAGGAATTATCTGCAGTATCAGTTACTGAAAGGCTTAGTTTGTAAGGTTCTTCAGACATATTAATTGGAGGAGTAACTGTAACTGAAGTTTGACCTTCTGAGAACGGAGCAATTGGCTGAGAATTTATTCCCGCTATATTCCAATTTTCTAATGAGTCTACAGCGAAATCGAATGTGAATACATCGTCTCCATTGCCTTCATTTATGAAATCAAAATTAATAACTGATGGTGTGCCAGGGGCGACACCGATTACTTCTTCAGAATAACCTATTGAAGTAAACATATTATTCTGAGGCACATTAACTAATAATGGATGTTCCAGGCTATATCCTTGGTCAGTAGTAAAAATAATTCTTATTTGATGGCCATTAGACAGATGATGGGCAACTGATTCATTAGGAGGATTGATGAGAACATCAAAATTATTCAAAACAAGAGTATTTTGTAATCCTAGATCAATTGTAGCAGAAGATGACCATGCACCAGTAGAGTTTTTGAATTCGACTGACCACTCTTCACCATCTGCTCCAGGAACAACAGCGGTAACTGAATAACTATCAAATGCTTGATGTCCTAAATAATCTATTTTTAAACTAAATTCAACAGTTTCATAATCACAATCTTTTGTACAATTTGTATTATTAAGAGACAGGAGAGCATGGCTATCGCCAATATTCGATACAGAAATATCTTGCTTGGATAATCTATCAATTACAAGAGTAGTCACAGGAGTATCTTGAGACGGCCTTATAGTTGCCCCTTGGCCACCATAATAATCCATATCTCTTTCTTCTTGAGTTATATTGAAAGAGCTAGAGGCATCTATTCTTCCAACTGGCAATATTAATTCTAACAGTCCTTCAGAGTTCAATGATTCATCCCAACTTATTCCTGAAGATTGTAATTTTATTACAACATTATGTGATTCAATATCAGTAAGTGAGTGAGATATTCCGTCATAATCTAGCCATTCAGTATCCATTAATAATTTACCACCGAGTGATAACTCAGAATCAACTGTACCGCCATCTACACCAACATCAAGAGAGTCGACAGAAACAAGATATGGAACATCGGCTGATGAGGAAACAAACGCCCACACAGTCCAATCTCCGGGTTCAACCATTGCATTCCACTCTCCATTCCATGAGTCTTCAGAATCTAATACAAAATTCGGAATTACTCGTTCTCTTACTATTCCTTCGGCTGGAACTAAAATTAATGTAAGATCTTCTTTTATCTGATCGAATTGATTTGCGTCTATATATGATATGCTACCGGAAACAGGAACTGTTCCTGCAGTAATCTGTATGTGCTTTGAGTTGGAGTTAGAAGTAAGAGATATAGAAGATGTTTCATTACTAAAACCATCAATATATGTAGAAATATTCCATGTTCCTCCAAATAATAGGTATGTTGACCATGCTCCATTTTCGTCAGTAGTTAGAATATGGGTTTCCGTAGTTGAATTTAATGTTACAGTAACGTTGGAAACACCTTCTCCAAAATTAGGTTGTTGATTGTCATTAAGATCCCAAAATACTGTTCCTTTAACTGTGACTAACTTAGTTACGTTCAATGATACCTCTGTATTATTTCCAGCTGTAATTCCTGAATCAGAAATTGGCATACTCTCAATAATCCACATAACTCCTTCAGAATCGGTGTAGTTTAATTCTAAATTCCAGAAACCAGGCTCTATTTTTAAATCAATTATTCCTAAATCATTTGAATATGGAGAATCTACAGTGCCTCTTTCAGCACTTACAAGATTAACTTGGATATCAGATAAAGGTGAACCGTCATCTAATAAAATAATATTCACCATGGCGACCTCTGCCGTGTTCATGGATGAATTAATGCCTGCAGAAGATGAAGAAATAGATACTGATTCTCTTAGACTTTGGTAAATGCCAATATCGGCCTCGAAAGTTTCTATTATCACCATCCATTCTCCTTCAGGAATATACTCAGAAATTGAGCCGGTAGAATCAGTCATAAAGGACAATAACCATCCATTCTCAATATCTTTAAATCTTACAAGATGGTCAGAAAGTGCACCTCCACTTTCATTATTGAAAGTTATGTTGGTGAGCCAATTGGGCTCGAAAGCTATGGAAGTAGAAATATTCTCAGAGATTAGCCCGACGATGATATTATCGTTTGTAGTATAAAGTGTATCAAATAAATTTCCAGAATCAGGATTTGGTCTATCGATGACTATTGAATAAGAACCAGGAGTTATGTTAACTTCTGCATGGCCTTCTGAAATCCACTCAGAGTTATCCAATGAAATTTCTCGAGTAGGTATGAAAGGATTCAAAGATTTTATAGCAAATGGATATGATACTGGAGTTCCATTAGAAATATTACCGTCTCCACTGTGATCTATATAAAAATCGATTAAAATGGTACTTGTTGTTGAAACCATTGTTAGATCAACAACTTTATTCGTACTATTAATAGAAATATTTTGATCTGTACTTTCTAATGAATTACCATCCAAAGCAAATTTCCAATCTCCTTCTTTCAAATACATTTGGAAATTGCCACTAGAATCTACAACTTGCCTTATATCTGGAAGACTTGAGTTTGTAGGCGATTGAGAAGCAATTACACTAATTTCACTCCAGTCTTTCAATGAGTCTGAATAATAATTACCTATGACATCTATACTTACGGTCCCTTCAATTATTACAGATTCTTCAACCATTAGCGTAATATTTTGAGAATCTGATAAAATATCATTAACGGTGAATCTGATATTAGAAGAATATGCTTTATCCAGCGAATACTGTACTGAAATATCAACTACAGAATTTATTGGCAGTGTAACTTCAAATTCACCTTCTAAATTTGTATATGTTGAAGTACTCAAGCCGTTCCAATAGAAAGAAACAAGCGTATTTGGCAAAATACTTTCTATTGGTTCTCCAGTGATAGAATCGGTTTGTATAGTATTTTTTACTATACCAGAAATTTTCTTACTAATTTCTATATTAATTTCTAGATTCATATCTTCTGATCCTACATCAATACTCTCCCATATCTGCTTATTATCATCAATATCATGACTTAAAATCCAAGTACCATATGTAAGTTCGACAAAATAATCACTTGACTCAGAATTAAATTTTGCAGACACTTTCTGATCAGGGGCATTGACGGGATAGAATGAGATATTCAATTCCTCAAGAGATTCGCCATCATCCATTATTGTGAAATAAATATCGGAAGTATCGGGCAAAGGAGAAGGGAATGAAACATCAAGTGGAGCACCTGTGGAAAAGAAATATACTTCTTTTACTTCGGGCATTCCATCCATATCGGAATCTATCTCTGCAATGTATTCTCCAGGAGTTATTGGACCAAATAATATCTTTCCTTGGTCATCGGGATATATCAAACAAGGCGCATAGCCTACAATTGAACAATCCTCAGTGGCATCATCGGATACAGATGTGTTATCATCAAGTATTAATGAAATTGGCGAATTGACAACTTCTCCTGAAGAGTCAATTAATAAACCTGATATTGAACCTGCTGGAACATCAATTAAAACAGGAGATAAGGAAGATTGTAATTGGACATTGAAAGTATTATCTAAATCAACGATTGTTCCATCTTCGAGTATTAATGAAATATCATATAATCCAGGAATTGCGTTATTGACTGTAAATGTACCAGGTTGAACCATTGGGCCACTAAATAGTCCAGTTCCGGAAAATATTCCTGTACCATTAATAACTCCATATGAGTCTAAATTCTCATCTTCGCTAGTAGTGAACGTACCAGAGCCAATTAGTGTTGCCTGATTCAGTGTTCTAGTAAAGGTAGATACTCCAATAGACGTATATTTACCAGATGCATTAAAACTACCATCCATCAAATATTCTTCTTCTGCTAGTTTACAAATACTCTCTCCTTCTGGAATAGAATTATTTTCACAATCTTCTATTCCTGACACATCATGTATTATCGCATTTGAAATCTGCCCTACTCCGGTAAATAATCCATCTCCAGAAACACTATGATTATTGTAAATACTTTGTATGTGAGTTCCTGTAAAATCAGAAACAGATAGTATATTATCAGATCGCACGCTTCCTTGGCCACTAAATGAAACCTCACCTTCGCCTTGGAATTGTAAATCAATACCTTCGACAGATCCATTAGAAGTAGTAACTATGTAATCATCTAGCACTATCTTATCTGAAGAAGGAGAAAGAATTACTTGAGCATCCAAAATTGGTTCTCCATTGAAATCAGCGTTTCCAGACCAAGATAATATTCCTGAAGAGGAAGAGGATGAAACATCTATGGAAACTGATATTTTCTCTATACCATTACTATGGCCCTGTTCTTCAGATACATTGAATACAGTTTCAGACAACCATGTAGATCCAGAGACATTTCCTAATATTCCTGAAACATGATTAATGACCCTTTGTTGATTATTATTCTCTATGGTTAACTCATACATTGTTTGTCCAACATCAGAAGTCATTATTGCAGTACGTGCTGCATCAAGATCTGGTTCACCAATGAAAGCCGAAACACGTATTTTTCCTGATGGAACTGTAAATGAGAATTCTCCTTCAGAATTTGCATCAGTATACCCTATTGGTATCCAGTACGTCCTAGGGTCATGATCGATTACACTGCCATTAATCTCTGGTTCTTCACCGCTGAATGCGTCTCTTTCAACTAATATTCGTGCGTTCGGAACAATTCCCTCTCCATCAAGAGAAACAGTTCCCTCAAGAGTTGCACCACTGTAGTACTTTAGAATCTTGACGAAATGGTTTGAATCATAAATGGATGAGCATAGAGGATCAGGATTGTGCGAGAGTAACGAATTCATACTAACATCTTTATCTAATCCGGATACTCCAGTTAGAGTGTTGCCGTCTTTACCAGTCCATTGGACAGAAAGATTGCCTTCAATGTGGTAAAGATATGCCCCTCCTTCAAAAGGGAATTGGGAAGCATCATACAGTTCTATACTGTCATCACCTACAGTTCCTAGTTTCGGTGCGGTAAGATTTGATGTCGTATTACTCTCAATAAAGGCTTCACATTTTGAATCATCATTAGCATTGAGTATTCCATCATCATCATAGTCATTATCATACCAATTAGAAATAACCATGTGATTCATCATTGCACCTGGCAAAGCCCATGCATTCTGCAAATAAGATCCAGGTGCGCCATATTTTTTGGTGGTTGGAGGATTAACCCAAACTGATGGTGTTTCTGCATCCCCTTCAAGTCCTAATGTTGCAGAACCATAGCCAACGTAGGTTCTAGCAACCATTGTTTCGAAAAAGTTTTCTTGGTGTTGATAATCTATATCTACATACCTAATTACTTGTGAGGAATCAGATAATGCGCCACTTTGTTGTAATTCTAGGTCTGAAAGATATGCATCATTATACTCTTGAGGAGTTCTAGGAACAATTGGTCCATCTCCTCTCTGAGATTGGTAGAAAGTAGCAATATAATCATCCATATCTAAGCCCGATAGTCCCGTTGGAGCATGGAAAATTCCTGTAGTTTGACCACGGTGATAGCCATAATCCTCATAATATGCACCTCCTAATGGATAGAGGCGATTATCGACAGCAAAATATCTAATCTCATTATTTCTTTCTACAACCTCTCCTAATGAATTTTCATAATCTTGAACGGAATACGTGATCGAAGAAAGTGAATGATAAATATCCACTAATTCATCGGTATCGAATGCTGTAACTAAGAAATTTCTCAACATAGCTAATTTAGAATTAGTTTTATGGATAGCAGTAGACGGAGAATCGAAATCCTGAATTAAATCATTAGTATATTTATAATTACCAATGTAGTAGTGACTTGGGGGCAAATTGTCATTCCAAGATGAAGAAGTAGAAGATACGGAAGATGATCCTCGGGTTTGATTATACAGAGATAGAGCCGCCGATTTATTTTCGCCGAATGAAGTTTGCAGACCGCTTGCATCAACTACAATCCATTCTTCCGTAGTCGAAGGAATGCCATTGGAGTCCAGTAAATACCCACTAAGTAATTCAATACCTTCAGATGATGCATGTAATTTCATTGTCCTGTCTAATACGAATGAAGATTTTGTATTAGCAAGTATATCTGCAAACTCATCAACCTGAGAAGTGCTCATTGGATCCAATACCGAATCTAAAAGTTCTGAGCTAACTTTATCATTGTTGTATTTCTTATCGCCCATTGCTAATGTAGCGATGAAAAGTGCAATTGTGTCATCTTGACCTTGGGAAAGAAGCATACCTCCACTATGTGGTATTCCTGACTGGAAATTGTCTGCTACAGTTGGATGCTGACCTTGTGCTAAAGCACTAAATCCATAATCCCACCAAGACAAGAATGCTGGACGGTTACTAAATCCTAGGTCCCTATCTTGTTCTTCTAACCATGCATAAGCATCATTCCAACCATATGAATTAAAACTAGGGCCAAAAGTACCCATATATTCTAATCCATTGACTGAAGAAGGGTCGTAATCGCCACCACCAAGGATAGAGAATTCACCTAGTAAATTTTCCCTTAGAATATCCGGAGTAATGTCGTAAATAGCTTTGTCAACGTCTGTTGCAGACTGTGAGTTCCTAGGTATCCCTGAATCAACACCATATGTCACATGTTGAGTAAAAACCAGCATGAAAACAACCATCAAAACAGGCACTCCAACACTTCTCTTGGTGGCAGGCCAAAGAGAATTGAATCTAGCACGAGGAGTACCTATGCCTGAATTTCTCCATTCTTTAGAAAAGTTCGCAAAGTTGGCAGATTTCCAAAGCATTGCAATTCCGATACCTCCCAAGATAGCCATCACAGGAGTAGCGTTAATGATGAATCTCCCAGCAGACCATGCCATATATGTAGAAATAATTCCCCAAGAGCCAAGTAAAGTGAATGACATTTTGTTTGTCCTAGCACCTCTCCAAAGGAAAACGAAAGCACAACCTAATGCTATTAATGATACAATTGGACCATATGATGCGAATAAAACACCCCTACTAGGCGCTTGTGCCTCACCAATTGTTCCAAATATTTTATTTTTATCAAAGTAAAAACCACCAGAGAAAAGTATATCCCATCCGGCATACATATTCGCCTCTTGTAATAAATACAATAGAGCCAATGTAAGAGATATTAGGATAGCACCAACGCCCAGAACAAGTAACCATGGCTTATCTCTAAAGGAGCAAGATGTCCAACCAAGGAGAAGCGTAAAACCAATTATGTAGAACAATGGTTGTAAACCACTTGGATCCAAAACTAAATTTAAGCCGGGCCAAGCATAAAATGGCAAAGGTATCAGAAGCACTGTGAATAACATTTGCAAACTTGCTGCCGTAAGTTGTAAACTGTCTTTGGAACGAAATAAATTAAATAAAACTTGTAATGAAAATACAAGAAATAGAATTCCGGGGCCATATACGAAACCTTTCCAACCCAAAGCCATAACAGCAAATGCAATTCCTGCTAAAGTAGCATTGGACATGACTTTAGGATTCCTGTGCCAAGTCTCTCTTATTCCAGCAAATAAATAAAGGGGGTTTGATGATGTTTTTTGGAAAATACGCTCCTGATTCATACTAGAAATAGCTTTTATCCAAAAGTAAAATGCAGTTGATAAAAGTAAAATTGCAAAAGAATCGTGATCCACCATTCCAAACGTAGAACGGCTGATGTGACCTGGCATCAAGGCAATAAGCCAGGCAGTGATGATAGCGGCCTTTTTGCCATGTACTCTATTAGCGATTCCTGCTACAGGGAAAACCACTAAAGCCCCATAAATAGCTGGCAGAGAAGCAATACTCCACCATACAACCTCGCCAGTATTATCAGATTCGAGAATCCATGATAATGCCATACCACCCAAGGCCAAAGACCAAGTGAAAAGTGGAGGCCTGGGATTTATTGCACCCATTGGATATGCTCTATCGGCATCGAAAATAAGATGGCTATTATTGGCCAGAATGTAGTCAACTATGCGCTTCATGTACCAAGGATCTGAACCCCCAGACATATCCCAAGTTCCTGTACCCGGTGCATTCATTGCAGGTATGATATTCCAAACAACCCTGACTGTCAAAGCTACGACAAAGGATAGAGGGATTAGGATTGAATAATAATTTGAATCCCACCACATTCTTAATTTACTTCTACTTTTACTTGGCGCTATATCTCCAAAGAAACCTTTGGATGATAAAATGATAGCTCCCACATTTAGCCAGAATGTTATAAAGAACCAAGAAAATGCTCCTGTGAAGCTTTCCTCTTCAAATATATCGGGATAGAAATTATTACCAATCTCTTGAAGATGAGCCATAGTAAAAATAAACCAATTAACAAGAATCATGGAACCAAGAACATGCCATTTTTCAAAATAACAATATGCATAAAATAAAATTATTACACTTGTAGATGCAGCCCATATTACTCCTAAACTTTCAAAACTATCATATCGAAATAGAGGAATGATGTAAACAATAGAAATTATACTTGAAAAAATCACAAATGATTTATTTTCTTTAAAGATGGGGATATCTGCAAACAATGGACTTTTCCCTACTTTATCAACTACTCCTTTCAAAAATCCAACTAAGGTAAAGCCAATAGAAATTGATGCTAACCAGAATGATATGAAGGCTATGCCAATATCAGTTCTTTGAGAGTCTACGTCTAGTCCAGGATCAAAAGTTAAACTAGATGCATAAGAAATAGCAAGATGAAACCCTATCACAGTTGAAAGAAGAAGATTATTTTCTTCAATACGATTTGAATTCGATAAAAGGATAGATACGAATCCGACCAATATGAATGTAAGAATAAATAAATTATTACTAAAGTTAGCAATAAAATCAATCGACAAAGCCGACATTACAATAATAATTGGAATAATAAAGGATTGTAGTTTATTTGATTTTGAGAATTTTAAAGATGTACTAATCCTACCAATAGCCGATGCAAATGCAGCGGATAAAGGTAGAACCAAGATGTTCATATATCCTTTATTTCCTATATCTCCATTGACAGCAAAACTGATTCCAAAATATAGCACCATCAATGTAGCCAATATTATGGGAACAGAAGTAATATCTTGATAAAAGAAATTACCTTTTGCCACCTCTTCATTTTTTTCCATATTATATCACCGTGCGTTGCAGCCTGAAGGCTCAACATCGCGGCGAATTGACGGGTTGTTTTAACCGTTCGTGGGAGTAACACCCTTATTGAGCCTGAGAACGGGTTTTACATTCTTCTCTCAAAGGCCCTAAAACCTATGTCTGAACGGTGCTGAGAGTCTTTTAATTCGATATTATTTATTATTTGATATGCAGCTTCCACGGCTTCAGTCAATGTTGGAGCGATACCAGTTGCAGAGAGTACTCTGCCTCCTGCTGAAACATAATTTCCTTTGTCATTTATTGCCGTTCCTGCATAATGAATAAAGGCCCTTATTTCTCCCTCTTCAATAGAAACATCATTACCATATATTTTGTCTCCAATTATCGGTTTGGAAGGATAATTTTTTGATGCAAGAACAACAGTGGCAGAACTATAATTATGGAAATCAACATTGACATTTGAAAGATTTCCGGTTGCCGCAGAAAGGAATAATTCACCAATATCAGAAGAGATAAGAGGTACAGTTACTTGAGTTTCGGGGTCTCCGAATCTTACATTGAATTCTACTACTCTAGGTGCTCCTTCATTATCTATCATTATTCCAACATATAAACATCCTCTGTAAGGAAATTCTTTTTGACTTTTTAAATATGAATGCATAGGTTGTACAATTTCTTCTTCCACTCTCCTAAGTATGGAAGAAGTAACCACTGGTGCAGGAGCATAAGCACCCATGCCTCCAGTATTAGGGCCTTCGTCACCGTCTTTAAGTCGTTTATGATCTTGACTAGGTGGTAAGCAAATATAATCAGATTCATCCATTATAACAAGAATTGATGCTTCTTCTCCTTCTAAATATTCTTCAACCAAAACACGCCCATCAGATTTTATGGCGTTATTTATTGCTGAAACTGCTATTTTCTTCGATTGAGTAACTGTTACTCCCTTTCCACCGGCTAAGACATCTCTTTTTATTACCCAAGGAGGATTGAATTTATTTAATATTTCATGATTTTCTGATATCTCAGATAATTGTTCATATTTTGCTGTAGGAATGCCTATCTCCTCCATAATTTCCTTTGCAAATTTCTTTGAACCTTCTAAATTTGCCCATCTTAAAGTAGGTCCAAAGCAAGGAATTCCAGAAGATACCAGATGATCTGCTACTCCTTCAACTAGTGGTCCTTCTGGACCAATAACTACAAGATCTACATTTAATTCAGATGCGAGAGAGAGTATTTCTTGAGTTTTTGATATATCTATATTATGATTTTGTGCTATTTTGGAAGTACCAACATTTCCTGGTGCAACATACAAATTATTAACAGAATCAGATTCGCTAAAGCCGATTGCTAAAGCATGTTCTCTTCCACCACTGCCTATGATTAGTATGTCCATAAATGCCCCCACATACTCGGAAGATAATAGACAATAAGAACATATGCAATTGTTAGTAAGGTACATCCTTTAGGCCCATTCTATAACCCAAAATATTTGTTAAACGATGAATTATTGGTGTAACAATCAGTAAAATTATTATCGGCATTACTAAAACATCTTGAGTCAAAATTTGGCCAGGAAACAAAATAAAACCAAATAAGAATATTGAGATAGCAAAGGGCATTGTATCCAAAATTGGTGCTTTTGAACTAATATCTCCTTCTCTCTTTAAACCTCTTCTTCTTTTGATAAATGAGCCTAGTGAATCGCCTATCAAACATGCCAATCCCAATAAAAATCCAAGAATAAATGCTGTCAATGAATCATTAAACATCCAGAACCAATCGGATTCATTAGTCAATTCTAGTGGATCAACAAATGGTTTTGAATTTTCGAATGACCGCCCTTCCCATAAAGTATGAGAAGTTAGCATCAATAAAGCGCTAACAAAAGAACCTCCTAGAAGGCCGTTCCATGATTTTCCATCACCTAGTATTCTGTTTCCATCATACCAATTACGGCCTTGATCGATAGGTATCTTTGGAAGTCCGGTAGCATCTGGGATCCATTTTCCAAACAACATTGCTCCCGTATTAGCAAGATATGCTGGACCATATAAAATCAAAACTGTAATGACATTGATAAGAAACTCCGCTGCTTCCATAGCAATCCCAATATGAAGCAGGCAAAGAGCCTATCGTTAAAATCAAACAAATGACCGAACTATTCATGGAGTGTGTATAGGAGCGAAGTTTGATGATAAAGAAACAAATGGCGATTCTAATTTTGACAATGTTCATTTCGAGTCAAATAATTATTGGAAATAGTATGGCAGAGAATACTAATGAAATTTTAATTGAGTCAGATATTACTTGGACTGAAGATCAAGATATTGATGGTAATATAAGGATTTTAAATGGTGGAAAATTAACAATTGTCGATTCTGAAATATCTTTTTCTACAGAATCTAAACTAATAATAGATGAAGGAGGTTTTGTTATTCTTGAGGGTTCAACATTTACATCAGAGAGCATACCTACAGATTTAGTAGGATATGGATACTGTGATGATTTCAATAGATCGACAATTACAGTAGATATTTCCTCATATGATAATGGTTTTGAAATCATAATTGACTCCTCAAGTGGAACTAATTTCAATGGAGCGACAGCTTACATAGGAGATGAAATCTTCATGATGAATAATTCTCAATTTTCATATTCTTCTCAGTCTACTGATGACGAAATAGAAATAGGAGTCTGTGGATATGGTTCGACACCTGTAGGAATAAGTAATGTCACAATAATTCATGATGGATTTAGTAATTATTATCTAGCCAGCGAATTAGAATATAGTAATATGATGATTTCGGGACTTCGAGAATATAGTATTGAAGTATCTGGTAATTTTAGTTTGTATAACTCTTCCATAATTGCTGCAAAAATCTCATCTATTGGAGATATTAATGCCTTTTCAAGTAATTTTTTGCGTTCAGGTCCGATTTTACTAAATGACAATAATGCATCAATATCTCTTATGGAAGGATCTATTTTCACCGGTAGTTTAGATGATCATGATATTAGAGCGATGCCAGAAAGTAATATCCTTTGGAGTAGCGATACGATCGGTTCAGGAGACTTAACTGACAAGTGGGAAAGGAGGATTAAAGGACAATATCTTCAATTCGATGCAGTTTGGGTGGAATATCAAATTAAAGGCCTATATGGAGTTCCCACATATACCAATTTTAGTGGAAATGACGGTAAATCATACATAGATGGTGGTAGAGAAAGAATTATCCAAATAGGTTGGTCTGATGATAATATATGGGCTACAGAAGATACTTGGGAAGAAGATGCCATAATTAATGTAATAAAATATAGAACTGCTTGGAATCCAGAAAATTCAGAAATAGGAAATTATGGAGCATCAGGAATAAAATTAACGAATGATAAAATAATTATAATCGATCAAAATACTCCAGATATAAAGTGGTTAAGTTTGAAGGCTGAAGGCGATGAAAATGATGCAAAGGGATCTGTAGTGATGGTAGGAGAAGTGGCTAATGAGGGAACAGCAGCAGCCCATTTTGCGATATCCTGCTACCTAAATAGTACAGGCGAAAGTGCAGAAACGAACAATTATCCGGATGCTTTAGTTGAGGCAGGAGAAGTGGGAGAAATAGTATTTGATTGGAGGAATAGTAAATCAGGATCTGAGGAATTAAAATGTATTATATTGACTCCAATGCAGATAGTAGATGAATACGCCTTTGGAGGAGGTAATATTACAAGTGAAACAGTAAATTGGCAGATAAACGAAGAAGACGAGGGTTTATCATATGTCATACCAATAATTATTGTCATGATCATGGGGATAATTTCTATAGGCTATGTTCTTGTAAATAGGGCAAATTTAGATCAAGAAATATAGTTGAGGATGTAATCAAATAATGAAATTAGATGATTTGTCCTAAGTTTAAATCAATCCTTGTGCAGTCATTGCTTCAGCCACTTTAAGGAAACCAGCAATGTTGGCCCCTGCAACATAGTTTCCTGGCATACCGTATTTGGCTGCTGTTTCGAATGCGTTTTGGTGTATATTAACCATTATTGAGTGAAGTCTCTCGTCTACTTCTTCACGAGTCCATGACAGCCTAAGACTATTCTGAGACATTTCTAATCCAGAAGTAGCAACACCTCCTGCATTAGATGCTTTTCCAGGAGCGAAAAGTATGCCATTTTTATGGAACACTTCTACTGCTTCGGGAGTACAGGGCATATTAGCACCTTCGGCTACTGCAATCACACTATTTGAAACTAGCATTTCTGCTTCTTTGGCATTAATTTCATTTTGAGTTGCACATGGTAGAGCAACATCTACATCGACGCCCCAAATACCATTGGAAGCAGGTTCAGGTTCTGATTTTGTAAAAACGACGCCATCAAAATTTTCTGCATATTCACTAATTCTTCCACGTCTGTTATTTTTTAGGTCCATTATCCATTTTAATTTCTCTCTGTCAATTCCAGATGGATCATGAATCCACCCTGAAGAATCGGACATAGTAACAACTTTACCCCCTAAATCAAGGACTTTTTCAGCTGCAAATTGGGCTACATTTCCACTACCGCTGATACTACATGATGCGCCTTCGAATGATTTATTTTGTGTTGCTAACATTTCTTTTGCAAAATAAACTAAGCCATATCCCGTAGCCTCTGGCCTTATTAGAGAACCGCCATATGAAGGCCCTTTACCAGTTAATATTCCAGTGAATTCGTTAGCTAATTTTTTATACATTCCAAACAAATAACCAATTTCTCTCCCTCCAACACCTATATCTCCTGCTGGAACGTCAAGGTTATGTCCTATATGTCTCCACAATTCCATCATAAAAGACTGGCAGAATCGCATTACTTCAGAATCTGTTTTACCTTTGGGATTAAAATCTGAACCACCTTTTCCCCCTCCCATAGGCAATCCAGTAAGGCTATTCTTGAAGACTTGCTCAAATGCAAGAAATTTGAGTATTGATTGGTTGACAGATGGGTGGAACCTCAGCCCCCCTTTGTAAGGCCCTATTGCACTATTCATTTGTATTCTGAAACCTCTATTTACATGTAAGTTACCTGCATCATCATACCAAGGAACTCTGAATTGGATAATTCTCTCCGCCTCAACCATTGCTTTGACAACAGGCAAATATTCTGGATGTTGCTTGATTACTGGAGATAGACTATCCAGTACTTCTTCAACAGCCTGATGGAACTCAGGTTGATTTGGGTCTCTTGTCATTACATCTTCATATACTGATTTCATTGTATCGTCCATGGGATTCACCAGGGTTTGAACAGTTACTTTTCCTGTAACCGAATGGCCCTCCGACTAAACTACTCCTTTTGAATAATGTCCCTCAATTAGTAGCATGTCTATTGTAATTTGAGTTACTAAGAATTAAACAGGTGGCTTTCAATTAAATTAGAAACTATTTCTTTATGGCTAGGTATTGTCATAACATAAACTGCTGATTGGCTTACTTGACGATTACGCAAAGCTTCTGCAATAGGAGTATGTTCTCTAAACCAACGTATTTTTCCATCATCTCCAACTATCTTTATGTCAACTTTAGACATTCTAGGCTCTGAAAGAAGAAGTTTCACACTTGGCATATCAATAGATACATATCCCGGAGATAGCCCTGCCCTGTGAGCAATATCATCTTCAAAAATGCGTCTTTTGGAAGAATCATTAGCCATTTCAACTAATCTAGATACTTGATCTTCGGAAAGATCTTGTCTCCTTCTACTAATACACACTTTCATTAAATTTCGATATTTAAAACGCCTAATAATATCTCTAGAATAATTATTTGCTTCATTTAGAGCGCTCCACACCTCAGAATCAACAAATCTTTGCATTTCAACTGATTCTGGAAGATTATCTATACTCCTTTCAACAGCACTTGATAGCATTACTTCAGTAACTCTAGTAACTCTATGGAAATAGACTGAGCTATACATTAATCCTCGAGCCATCAGCATGCCCTCTAGTGAAGTTAAACCACCTTCTTTAATTGATATATCTCCTCCTCTCCTAGTCATACTTGATATCAATCTTCTGTGATCTATCACTCCATGTTTTACACCGGTAAAGTGAGAATCACGTAATAAATAATCTATTTGATCACAATCTACTGGCCCGTGTACTAAGTGCGCAAGAGTATTATCAGTATGAGTGAAATCTTCTTGACCTTCGGACCACGAAAGCAATGATCTTTCAGTTCCGCCTGCATTTGGCCCCCTAATTAGATTGGCTACTTCTTTAGGATCGAGATTATTTTTTTCAAGGATATCTGGAATAAGAATTCTTTCATTTTGAATAGAAGATTCACTGTCTCTAATTATATCGTAATTTCCCAAAATAATGCCCTCTGTGATAGACATATGATCTAATCCTCCTCTTTCGTGTAATATGTGTTCTAATGTATGTGAATATGGCCCATGTCCAACATCATGTAACATACCTGCTACTTGTACTGTTAACTTCTCATGACTATCCAATTCTAATTGATTAGCCATCATACCCGCTACATGAGAAACTCCCAGAGAATGTTCAAAACGCGTATGATGAGCTCCTGGAAAAACTAAATGTGCTAATCCTAATTGTTTTATATGGCTAAGTTTATTCATTTCTGGTGTTTTGAGCAATTCTTGGCACACGCCATTAAGTTTGAATTGCCCATGAATAGTATCATTTATGATTTTCATAAAAACTCTCTCCCATATTTGGCAGGTAGCCTCTCCATTTCAAATAAACTCAAAATGATAATATCAAATTTAAATTTACTATAATTTGTACTTCAATTGTACTTCAATTGCATTACATTTATATCCATTATGCTTTTTGGCATAGTCAATGAAGTCCGCTCGTATGTCAGGTAACAGTCCGATGGTATCGCTAAGGATACCCGAAGATTTCCTGCTAGAGTTAGATCAGAGAATTGGTTTAGAAGGTACTAGAAATAGATCTGATGTAATAAGAGAAGCGATAAAAAGATATGTTACAAATCCTTCACCTTCCTTGGGAAATATAGTAGAAGTCAATCTAGGTCCAGATTTGTCAGTTAGAATGAAAGATTTCTGTAAAATACATGGTGAATCGCCAGAATCTGTGTTAAAACAAGGAGCTAAGGAATTAATTAGGCGTGAAACTATTGAAGGTGAAACTGTAGATAGATTACTTTCTTCTAGAATGAAAGAAATTCAGATAAGATATGATAGCGAATCAAACGCTCAATAGGTGAGAGAATGGGCGAGGATGGGATGCACACAAAAAATGCGGGGGGGCCTACAAACCCCCTCGCCAACACCCCTAATTCAACAAATAAATTCACAAGAGGGTTCAGAGGAGTTGCACATAGAGCAAGGCTCTCCAACGCAGTAGGTTACAATGCTAAAGAGGCCCCTAGATTACCAAGAGGAATAGAATATACAAACACAAGAATATTTAATGGATTATCAAAAAGATCAAAATTTTCTGAAAGGAATCGGTAAATACAATTCTACACACACCGCCTCGTGCCACACACACGAGGCCCCACGAATTGACTCAGAATGGTTAATTTTTCAATAATACAAAGCCAATCTTCTTGGTCGTTCTATTTTCAGATGCATTCTATGAGCGGAGAAGATTTGGCATCTGCATGTGAATTCTTTGCTCATAAAAATTTACGAGATTCTCAAAAAGAGATGTTACTAGACTCGATAAATGTACTTGAAGAGAATGGATTTCTAATTGCTTCAGCCCCCACAGGAATTGGGAAAACCGCTGCATCCCTCGCAGCAGCACTTAAAATAAAGAATAAATCTAGAAATGGGAAGAAAATATTATTTCTAACAGGAAGACAATCACAGCACAAAATAGTAGTAGATACAATAAAAAAAATTAATCAAAAGTTGAGTAATGAATTACAGATAAAATTGACCGATATGATTGGTAGAGAAAGTATGTGCAACGATGTTAATGCAATAACTGGAGAATGTAGCTGTGAAGATGGAATTGAAGAAAGGGCAAGAAGAAGTAACAGAATGAAGCTTGTAAATAAGATACTCGAACAACCAATGCATGTTGAAGATGTCATTAGATTGAGCAGAGATGAAGAAATCTGTGCATGGGCATCTGCAAGAATTTCTGCCAAAGATGCTGATGTAATAGTATGCGATTATAACCACGTATTTATTGAAAATGTAATGAAATCTTCTCTCTCATCGATGGGAGTAGAGTTATCTAATTCTATTCTAATAGTCGATGAGGCACATAATTTGCCCGATAGAGTCAGAAATGGCCTAGAAACATTCCTACAACCTTTAGCATTTCAACACGCTTACGATGAGACTAACGAGTATTTAGGGAACAAAGAAAAAGAGATTAATGAATCTGACATAGACAATACATTTGATTTTGGAGAATTAGAAGGTATTAGGACACTAAAAAGACAATTGAACAAACTTAAGAAAGATATGGAAAAGTGGTATGATACAAAGGAAAGGGAATTAGGCGATAAGAAAGATATGAAAATAGAAACAAATGAGTTTTTAAATAAAATTAATGAAAGTTTAATGGAATCACTTGATGCAGGCCTTACGAAAAAATATGAAATAATGGAGAGGATGATAAAATTATTGTATGTTATCGTGCCAGAAGAACTTGGCGAAGATGAAGAAGAAACAGCATGTTCTAGACTAGCATATCTATTGGAAATATGCATAGAGTACAGAGATAATTCAGCATTGGCTTTAGTTATTGATAGAATTCCCCACAGGGGAAGAGAACAATCCGAACATACTGAACAGCCAATAAGAGTGCATAGTTTTTTACTTGACCCAGGAGTAGTCAGTGGACCATTATTTGAACAAACTAGTGGTTCTATACTGATGTCTGGAACTTTGTATCCTCCTTCGATGTATTCGGATGTATTACAGATTCCTGAAGATAGGAAAAATGTTACCAAAGAATATAGATCTGATTTTCTATCTAATAGAAGGCCTATTTTAATAGCAAGAGACGTCACAACTAAGTTTACTTCTAGAGGTTTGTCGAATACGAACAAGATAAATCAACATATTTTTTCAACTATTGAAAATTCAAAAGGTAACGTAGCATTATTCTTCCCAAGCTATGTCATGATGGAAAAATTTAAAACTTTAGAAGAAGAATGGTTACCGCAGGTATGGCCAAGTATTAGAGTAATTGAAGAGAAGAGGGCGATGTCTAAAAGAGAAATAGAAAATAGTAAAAAGTTACTCTACGAACTAGAATCTAATGGAGAGAGAGGAGTATTGATGGGAGTATTGGGGGGTAAGTTCTCCGAGGGAGTCGACTATCCGGATAATATACTCCAAGCCGTAATATGTGTCGGACTACCTTTGGCCCCTCCAAGTGCTCGACAAGATGCATTGAAAAAATATTATGAAAAACGCTTTGGAAATTCATTAGCATGGAGATATTCGAGTTCGCAACCAGCCGTAAATAGTTTAATGCAGGCCATAGGGAGGCCCATAAGAAAAGGAGAAGACAGGGCATTAGTAGTGCTTCTTGAGAATAGGCTTTTACAAAGGAATTACAAAATTTGTATGCCAAGCTCTTTACAGACTATAGAAGTAAGTAATCCGGAAAGAACTGGTAAATGGACAACGTCATTTTTTGAGTATTTTCCCGAGCCCGCGAAAGAGAACAATGAAACAATGGGTTAATGCGAGTTAGATGTTTGGGATGAATGATAACATGGATTGGATGAGGCTAGAATTATCAATTGAAGATGATTTGAATAAACAGAAATCAATTCCTGATATATCCAATGTTGGACTAGATGTCACAGCAGAAATAATGCATAACAATTTTCTAACTAGCATACCTCATCTAGATGAAATAAAAATCAGTCACATGAGTATGATGTCAGAAATATCAGATGCCATTGAGAAAGATAAGATTTCATCAAGAGAAAATAGAAGTTTAGATTTATTCTTAAAAGACATTGGGGGAATTTTAGATGATTCAAAAATTAAAGTACCTTTAGCAACCGAATTTCCTACAGAAATCATTGTTGAGACTTGTAAAAATGAAAATGAAAATTTAGTTAGAATATTGTCTCCAGAAATATTCGGAGGCATGATTGAAACTTTTGAAATTGGTAAAAATAAAAAAATATCTAGTGGAAGATGGGCCAATAATTACTTGGAATTGTGCTTAGAGTGATTAAATTTCTAATTCTTCTAAATTTTCATCTCTATTAGGGACTTCTTGTAAATTTTCTAATTCATTGATAACTAAAGAAAGAGCGTGTTGAGCGTTTTGGCGATCAGTTTCCCCCAGATTATGACTAGAGTAACGAGCTTCTTCAAATATTCTATCTAAAGCAACCAATGAATTTTCACTAATTTCAGGCAATGCTAGCCTTATTGCCAATTCAAATTCCCTGACTGTTTCGAAACCACGACGTAAGAATCCCCTGCGCATGAAAACTTCGCAGAGATTCTGATAGCATTCATATATTGCCGCTCTCACTTCATCACCTGCTTCAAGAAGTTCTGAAGCATAATTGAATATACCAGCAATTTCAGACATTTCAGACATTTTGCGACGATTCAAAATAACAAATATACTTACTAATAATGATACCAATAAAATAAATCCTAGGCCAAAAACTGTTGACTGGAAAAAAGAATTATCAGATTTTACTTCGTAAGTAATATCTAAATTACCTTCTAAATTTAATTTGGAGAGGCTGACAGGGTCGATAAAATTTGAATCCGAAGACAATTGAACATGTAGATCTCCCCAAGATGATTTATCAGATAGTGGAGGGAGTGGTGCTAATGATTTAAATTCATAATTAAATCTACCATTTACATCTGTTAGTTTGGTAGAAGAAAAATGAGTAGTAGTACCATTAAGTAATAAAGCAGACATTGGAATTCCAGCTAAAGGCTCTCCGGTATCATTTGCTGTTAAATTAACTGAACCTTGTAAAATTCTCTGGCCGTTAGATAAATCAAGATTTGAGAAGTCGAAATCAACTGGTACAAGAACATTTACTTCAATATCAATCACGCCCCCATTCAAGAAACGAGAGTCGTCGGACTGAATTACAAGTTCTAAATTATTGATTCCAGGATTCATAAATTCACGAGCACTGGAAATTATCTGGAAATTGAATGTCCCTGAATTTTCCCATGGATCATTTCTAAATGGCAAATTACTTTCTCCCCAATATAAATCAAGAGTTAAATTTTCAAATATATTAAACTGGCCTCCAATCTCTCTGACAAAACCTTGTATTTTTATCGGTTGATTTTCTGAACTACGTATTATTGTGTGTGTTATTGGAGAAATTTCTATTTGTATATCAGACCTAACGAATGTAGAAATATTTGTGTCAGAAGATAAGTAAAACAATTCGCCTTCAAATAAGAATTTGACATCATGCATTCCCCGAGATAGTTGATATCCTAATGAATGGTTATAAGTGAAAGAACCATCATCATTTGTCAATAATTTCTGTATTTCTGTGCCATCTAATAAAACTGTAATTTCTCTTTGATCTAATCCTATTTGATAAGGAGTATCTCCCTCATATAATCTTCCATTAAATACCCATTCACCGCCTCTTGTGACTGACGCAGATTCTACAGATAGAGAAATTACAGTATGATAGGCTATTGTAAGATTTGTGTAAGACACTCCTTGGCGATGATATCCTTGTTCAGGAGAAAGAGCAGTCAATGTATGATTACCAATATCCAAAGATTCTGGTACGATCCATGAATACTGCCATTCTCCGGTCGAGTTAGAACTAGTTATCCCCATCAAAACACCATCGACTAGAATTTCTATAGTATGGTTAGACAACCAACCATTTTGCAAATTATCTTTTACAGTTCCTTGAATTATTAAAGAGTCTCCCACGGCTGCCGAATTAGGAGTAAATACAACGGGAAATACTGGCCCATGAACTACAAATATAGTAGAAGAATTGGAAGGGAGAATGAATTGTTCACCGGCAAAAATTATTTTGACATTTTGTGGCCCTAAATCCATATCAGGAGGTATGGGTATGAAAACATTAAATTCTCCGTTTTCATCTACAGATAAGTCTGTCACAAACTGTTCATTCATGAAAACTTGTAAACTTCTATTAGGTATTATTCTACCTACTTTGTCAGTTAATTGACCTTCAATCAAAACTAGATCATTACGATCAACCTCTGTTGTTGGAGTGGTTATTATTACTTGAGATAATTGAGAAATATTAAAGTTGATATCTGCAGAAGATTGCAAATAATATTCAGGATTAAGAGAATCTCCTTGTCCCATTGGGTCTACCCATGTGAATCCGCCCAGGAATTTTAAAGATGCTGAGTGTGGACCATAATCTATATCTGAAGGAACATCATAAGTTATATTCCAGAAAGTTGTATTTGCATTAGATTGTGTAGTGTATAATGGTCCAACATCAACATCATCAATGTGAAGATGTAAAATTCCTCCTGAATTATCTTCTCCTTCAAATAAATTTTGGCCATGTTCATCTGTTAGAGTGCCTGCGAAGGTTATTTTCTCACCAGCAACGAATGAACCATTAATTTCCAGTATCTCTATTACTGTAGGAGCTAATATTACTACCCTAGTCCAAGATTCATCACCAAGAAGTCCTGTTGTGCCATTAATACCATTAAAAGAGACATCTATTTTTATTGGACCAGGAGAAGTAAAGGGATCTATAGAAATAATTGATGATGATTCTCCATTGGAATCAGTAAAACCTGTTGCCAATACAATATCTTCAATACTGATATTAAATGGTTCAGAAATTACTGGAAGTCCTGAATTATCAACAATTGAGATGTCTATAGAAAGTGATTCACCTCTTGTAGTCCTACTATCTGGGTCAAGATCCAGGGGGCTAATAATTGATAGTGAAGAATATCCTTTACTATCAAATAAGGAATTATTTGAGCTTTCACTGAAATAACCGACACCGGGAGTAAAAAGTACACTGATTTCATGTGAACCCCTGGGGAATGATAGGTCTAATCTGATTTCAGCAGACCAGTTACCTTCAGAATCTGTAGTTATTGAAGAAACTGTAAAAGTGTTAAAGTCGCCATCTATTGAAAAGGTAAGAGTGGGATTTATCAAAGTTCCTTGTCTATTGGTTAATGCTGAACCATTGTCTGAAGTTAGAGAGCCAGTGATATTGAAAAAATCTCCCGGGAAAGGATTGTCAAGTATGGGATAAATTTCAATAAATGTTGGAGAACGGATGGTTATTGTATTAATTATTTTAGTCGTTGAATGTAATGTTCCAGAACCATTAAAGAAAAATGTTACATTTATCGTTCCTAATGGATGATTAATAGGAATTATAAATATGAAATCGACATTTCCTTCTTCTCCAGTTATATTTTCAACTAACCATGTATCGTGAAATTTGGCTGAAACGGTGAAGTCACTTAATGGCCTATTATTGTCACTAAATTCAACAAGTGTAGCGCCTACTAAAATCGAATTTCCTCTATCTACAACAGTGTTAATCAGAGGACTTGTGTCTACAAAATTAGATATTCCACGAACTAAAATACTAGCATCTCCGGTCCCAGTTAGATAAAAAGGGCTTGAGTCATTAACTACGCTTACTATTAACGTCTTTACGCCACTAGAGATTCCATCTCCAGAAACATCAGTAGGTACTGAAACACTAAAGCTTCCATTGTTGGTTGTAGTGAAATCGGAAACTAGAATTTCTTCTGGATCATCTAAGAAAAATATTTCAATATCCACTGGTCCTTGTATAGTTCTGTTGTTATCTACCGAGTCCATCACCATACCGGAAACCGTAAAAAATTGTAATGCAGTAACTTCAGAAGGCATGGAATCTATCTGAATGGTGCTTGGTACTTGTACGGTAAGATTAACAAAAGTCTCATTGTTCAACCAGCGTCCTGCATCCTCATCATCTAAACTATCTGTCAAATCATCTGGAGCAAAAATTCTTAATTCATAGTAGCCAGGAACTGTATCTGAAGGGATTAATGCGTTAAAAGATACAATACCATCAGAATTAGATTGACTAACTTCTAACAAATCTTCCAATGGTCCGCCCCAATCAAAATACATTTCTACAGTGATATTTGAGAGGCGTGATAAATCTGCAATATCATTAACAGTAGCATTTAATTCAATATTTTCTCCTGCTACAACAATTGCAAATGAGTCATTAGTAGTAACTAAAAACTCCGACTGTATTCCTGCATTTACCAATAATACAGAATTATCTTGATAATACCTTCCACCAGCAGGAGGATTAGCAGAAAAATCTAGATCTATACGTAAATCGTATACTCCAGAAGGGACATCCCCGGGCATTACAAACGAAAGATTGTATGCACCAGTTTGTTCATCTATCCAACCAAAAGCTAAGTCATATACGATGGGTGCGGCAGGGAAACCATCAGGAGACGGAGGTAAACCTGAAGGAACTTGTAGTGTGAGTGAAATAGAAGAATTATTACCAATAATAGTTGTTCCCAAGATAATATCTCTGGCAACTCCACTAATCCAATTAGGATTACCCAAATCTCCTCCTTGTGACCATTCAGAACCGATATTTGTAGTGACATTAGCCCTGCCTCTGATTCTTATCTGATCTAAAACACTTGAAGGTTTGAGCCACGTAGAACCATTGTAATTTAATTCCCATGCATAATCACCAGGAACGGTATCTGAAGATGGCGTCCACTCAACTGATAATCTTGGAGTGATTGGGTCTGATAAATTCCATACTTGAGAGCCATTAAAATCTAAACTATAGTCTCCTGAAAAACTTGCAAGAGATGTTCCCGTATGATCTGTTAACAGTACATCGACTTCAATTGGAGTTCCTCGCATATCAGGAGAAAGCGTATAATTAAAATTTATTTCACTCCTAATACCGTAAATATCTGTAAATGTTTCCTGATCTGAGGCAGATAAATTATCAGCATTGAATTGGAATTTAACTTCTACTGGACCTGCAGGTACTGGTACTTCAGATTCATTGAAAAACCATTCAATCTCAAAATCACCAGGGGTGCCAAGCCATGATGAAGAATTTAGAATCCAATTCTTTAAGTTGACATAAGGGCCATTTAGGTCTGATCTACGCATATCTAATGACAATGTACCATTAACCGGACCGGGATTGAGTCCGCGGCTAAGTACCGTTCCATTCAAATAAATAAATGAGTTGATATCAATAATTGAATTATTTAAATTGCTGCTCTCTAGAGTAATAGACATATTCGGAGATGGAGTGATATTAAGTGGTAATGCAATTGATTTTGGATTTGCATGATACAATGGAGAAGATAGGTTATTCAAATCATCTTGGTGCCAGCCGAAGAAGTCCAAAGTTGCACTAATAACGCCAAGAGGTTCATTATCCTGTATTGGAACAATAAATTCAAAATATCCTCCGGCACCTACTTCAGAAGAAATAGTGACATCTCCATCAAGTGAAGTGGAATAACTCAGTTGTAATTCTAAATTATCAACTAAAGTTGGATCTATCTTAGGATTACTTGCCCAAGTCATTTGACCGGAAATAGTAGTATTTACTCCTACACCTAACATTGGTTGAGTTATTGGTAATGGCTCTATTATAGTAATATTAACATCATCAGTAATATTTATTGTCCAAGTAAAACTTATTCCTTGATCGCCAACATAATTTTTCTTAGTCGTCTGGATTACCAATGATGCATATCCAGGGCTGATAACTTCTGAGGGCAATCCCGAGAGATTGAACAAACCATTTTCATCAGTGGTAGTTATTGCAACTAAATGCTCATCTAAAGATGCAGAACCAGGTACATTGGAGATTTCTGATGGAGAAATCAAATATAGAGATAAATCAATATTTGCTGCAGCAGATGAATTATCAACAAACTGTAAGACGCCTTCAACAGAAATATCATCTCCACTAAGGTCGCGTTTTAATGAATCAGGATACCACGATAGATTTTCTACTTCAACTAAAGACATACTAGGGCATGCTTCAAAAGGAATCCATCCCATGTCAAGATTTCCTTGGTTTTGATTTGTTTGCAGATGTACTTCAGACCACCAAGTGAAATCTTTACCATACACATTAAATGATTTACCATCCCAATCGCCACCTGCAAATCCAGTAACTTTTCGAGTAGGCATTCCTGCATGCCTCAACATGACTGTAAACAAGGATGTGAATTCATCACAACTACCTTCAAAGGAAGAATTCAAAATCCAATGAGAAATATCACTATCATCACCTAAACCAACTGGCCTAGAAGAACCATCATGATTCCTTAGGAAAGTAATTGTATCATTTCCATTGATAATAAAATCTTGAATGGCTAATATTTTATCCCAAGCAGATACTGCCCCAGAGTCATTAATTACTTGTTGAGTGATGTTATTCACTAATTGCCCGGCATTTGAGAGATATGATTCTGGTAAGTCGGTAGCATAACTACTAGAAGTAAAAACTGTAGAATTTTCTCTTATGCTTGTAGAGAAAATAACTTCTGGTGCAGATACGAATAATGAATCAATATTAGAAGTGTCAATAATTATATCTCTAGTAAAGTTTGAATAATTTAAGCCTGCAGTAAATTCTGTCCAACTATCAAATTCAAATACATTATATGGAGCAATTAACTCAATACCAGGAGTCATTAATCCACTTTCGAATAATATTTCCCAATCGGTTGCAGAAGACGAATTCCAAAAGGCAGGATCAGAAATACCTTGTGAAATATTTGATGGAGGGAGAATGAGTGTATTTCCAAGAAGAGAAGAATTAACTCCCCAAGAAACGCCAGTGTATGAATCGTAAGTGTGCCATCTCCAATAATGTTTCAAATTCGGATCAGCACCATCGGATAAATTAGAAGTAGTAAAAAACAAAGAATTGAAGGCGATGTCATCGGAAGAATTGAATGGATCGGTATTAGAATCTACACAATTAGTAGACCAAAATGATTCTGGACATTCTTGGCCATCTGGAATTCCTCCTCCATCAGTATCAGGATCTAGCCAATCGGTACCGATATCTTGTTCAATAGTATCAGGTATTCCATCACCATCTGTATCAGTAGGATTAATGTCATCAGCAGGGTTGTTCTGTGGATTAGTACCATCGATATATTCTTGACCATCAGAAACTCCTCCATTATCGGAATCAGATTGATTCCATAGCGTAAGGTAAGTATCTAGAGTCATGTTACCTGGAGATATACCAAAAGATAATCTGCAACCAGTATTATTTTCAAAATAGTTATTCAAACCATCGCCATCTGTATCCAATAGATTATGGCAGGGTTCTAGAGGATCGGTAGAATTTTGAATTTCAGATAAATCATCGACGCCATCGCCGTCAGAATCTGTCATATTTATTCTTGAAATAAAACCCCAAGTACCTTCTAATTCTTCCCAGTCTGCTAATCCGTCAGAATCTAAATCTGGATAATCGTCGTCACAGTGAGGATCGTTTATGGCTCCTGCTGTAGCATTCCAACACCATGAACCATTAGTAACAATGATCGATGTAGCTCCCATTGGTACTTCAGTATCTATTCCACGTAAAGTATCCCCAACGACACTAGAGAATCTAAAACCGGTTAAATTACCGGATGATGAAACATAATAAGCCATAGGAACATCATTTTGCCTCCAATCAATTGGATTTCGATTTATGTTTTCAGTAGAATTTAATTGTAAGGAATTCACATTCGTATCCCAAGTTAATATAATAAATTCTAGATCTATTGTTGACATACACGGATTTGTATTCCTCATGAAGTCTAATTCATCTCCATCATTGATTCCTCCTCCGTCTGAGTCTGAAACATTCCAAAAAGTACAAGTCAGATTTTCTTCCCAATTTTGTAATCCGTCGCCATCAATATCTCCTTCATCTTCTATTCTAGTTGGATCTGTTTCTCCTTCATCTACAATACCGTTTCCGTTGATATCTTCTTCTCCATCATCTAGATGGTCATCGTCTGTATTATTGTCTCTTGGATCTGAAGGTTGTTCTGGGAATCCATAGAGGCCGTTTACTTCAATTCCATCTGATATGCCGTCACCATCAGTATCAACTTCTGTAGGATCTGTTAGTAAGATTAAAGCCTCATATGAATCGTTAAGACCGTCACCATCAGTATCATTATTTTGAGGATCTGTTTGAGTTATTCCATCTACTTCGGCAGTGAATATCTCACACCCACCAGGCCCTAAATCAAGCACAGGATTGCAAGGAGAAGTAGTGAAGGTCATATTAATTGGACCTGGTCTAAAATACTGCGTAGGAGGGAATGTACTCCCATTTCTTGTATTCCATGCAGGATTGACATATTCATAGAGATTTATTAGTCCATCACCATCAGGATCGCCAAAAGTTCCATCCATGTTTGAGTTGGAAGTTGGATCTAGCCCATAAGCCACTTCCCAGCCATCGGGGATACCGTCTCCATCTGTATCCCAACCATTTACATCTTCGTCAATTAATCCGTCACCATCATCATCATCTGAACTACAATCTGCATCTCCATCATTATCATCATCGAAAGCATCCACTAAACCATCATGGTCATTATCAAAGGTATCTGAACAAATATTGCCCTTTGGATCTTCATCAGCACCATCTCCTCCTGAACCTTGAAGTAGTTGCATAGCACTTTCTTCGTCCCAGTTACTTACTGGAACAGTACCATTCCACCACACTCCATTATCCAATACATTAGGGGTACCTGAAAAGTCCCAATTAGAGGGTATTGAGTATAAATATTCATTCAAATTATTCAATGAGTCCATGTCCGGGTCGCCAGTTGACCCATTATCTCCTGAAGATGATAATGGATCTAAACCATACTGCCATTCCCAACCATCAGGCAAACCATCGTTATCAGTATCCCAATCTTGTGGCTGAGTATTTATAAAAAATTCAAGACCATAACTCAACCCATCGCCGTCTTGATCTGTAGTTGCCATAGCTTCCCAAATTCCAAATTCTAATGCTGATAAAGAAGCCCCTAACATTATCATACTGAATAACACGGCTGAACGACTCTTTCTGAGTTGTATTTCGCCATCGGGATTCGAAAACAGAGTATCCATGAAACTACCTTGAAACTCTGGCGGTATCTGAGGGTCTTAAGAAGAATGGAGCGTAGTTCATACATATGTCAAAAATAATCAAACTAGTTCTATGTCATCTTGATCATATTTATTGGGAATTTCTTCTTCAACCGCTATAATAGGAGAGGGGATATCGACTTCTTGAGAGACTGATTCATCATTTTTACCATCATCAGATAGCATTTCCAAGTATGCAATTTGTGCTGCCCATTTTCTCCTGTTTAAGCGACTTTGGACGCCTGCAAAAATGATTAAAATTGCGACTAATGCAAAAATCATTGTTGAAAACCTAGGATGTGTAATTTCATTAATTATTATTTCACTAATTGAAGAAATTTCTATAACGGCATTGAGTTCAAATTTTGCTGTGAAATCATCAGAAAAACTTTGCTCTGTATCCAAGGGTGATGCAGTGATAGAAATTGGTATTTTGTCTCCATTATTTGCATTCTCTGGAACTGTCAAGTCAACAGTAAATGTTTCTTCATCGAAAGCGTCCAATTCGATTAATGGAGAACCGGATTTTCCTTCTATAATTATATTCCACCCTGTTTCTTCGACACTAGAATCCAATAGCACAGTAATTGGCGTGTTGGCTTTGTTGCGTACTTTCATCTGTATAGAATAGGAATCTCCCGGCATAAATCTCGAAATTGGAGATACTTGTACTATTTCTAAATCCGGATCTCCTTCTCCGATTTCAAATATCATAGGTAGATCGAAATATCGAGGATTAGGATCTTCTGTATCTTCAATTATTCTAAGATATACAGTATGATTTCCTGCTTCAACTTGGTCGGTTAATGTTATTGAAACAAAAACTTCAGTGTAATCATCAGGACCTAATGTAACCCTTGGAACAGATACTCCATCCTTATCTTTGACCGTAAACTGCCATTGACCATAAACTGGATTAATATCTAAATTTTTATCAAGTGAAGCAGGATTTTGTATTCTCCATTGGGTTGAAGTTTGATCATTCTCCATGGTATTTGTTATTCTAGCCCTTAGATCAACAGTAGGATTATCAGAATTAGCAGAACAAAGTGAGACTTCGATTTGACCAAGCGGTGTTCCGTCACAATCATGGGATACTTCGGCTCTTATTCCAAATGTTCTTTGAATTGTAAATAAAATAGTTGAACGTAAAGAAGCATTGCCTTCACTAATTATCTCCAGTTCTATTTGTCCAATATCGTCATCTTCTCTATCATCTGAAGGTTTTACACTAAATTTTAAAGTTTGAGTAGAATGCCTTTCTAAAAGTGGAATATGGAAAGTCCCATCTCCTTCATCTTCTAGAATTCTATTTCCAGTATCATTATCAAATACTTGGAAAATAGCCTTTGAACGTTTTAGGATATCGATTCTAAAGGAGTCGGCATCGAAACCGGTATTGAAAACCTCAAGAATAAATGGATTAAATTCCCCATATTCTACATACCTAGGTATATTGGGATCTATTGAATCTCCTCTAGTGGAGTTTGCTATAGCGACATCATGTTCTTCCGACCAGAGAGAAATTTCAGGAGGTTGATAAACATCTATTTTTTCTAATTCTAATTCCAACAAATCAGAATGAACTACTGTGAGAATTCCTTCATCATTTAGAGCTTCTGCCTGAGCAGTGATTTTTATTTTACCAGGAGTTCTACTTAGATCATCAGGAGCTCTTAATGATAAAATAGGATTTAGAATATCTCCTCCTTGGTCTAATGTGTAGCCTGCAGGTTGGTCAAATTCAATTTGCCAAGAGCTACCTAGTGAAGTTTGAACACTTAGTTCTACATCCATTGATTTTGTTGAGTCTCCTCTGTGGACTAATTGTAGAGGTATTGGAGTAGTTTCCCCAGGAGCAATGAACTCTACATATCTATCAAATCTATGATTTAATGCAACACCCCATTGTCTCATTTGAATAGTATCATGCTCAATAACAGTAGTATGGCCTTGGATATCAGTTATTTCGAGTTCAACTGAATATTCGCCAGAAATTAATCCATTAGGCCCAATTGGATAAGTCCACAAATATTTACCAAATATTCCAGAAGAGGTATCTTCAATGTCTTCGTCGTCTATTGAATCTATGTCCTTGTCTATTCGGTATACTCCGTCAGGATCGCGCATCAGAAGTTTCACATCTGCGATATCATATCTTCCAAAGGCACTCTTGACATCAAAAGTGAATTGCATAGTTCTCTCAGAAATAATATCATTAGGATACCAAGTTAGTTCTGGCCCTTCTACTAACTCAGAACCCTCTCTCTGTAATAGAATTAAACTATCAGAAATAGCATTAGCATCTATTTCTATACTTGAATATCGGTTATCGCCATCAATTTCATTCCATGCAATTTCAGCTTCACAGGAAGAGAAAAGGCCACCTCCATCGCAACCTGACATCGAAGCATCAACAATAACTTCTAACCTCTCATCTTTGGAAACAGTAAATACATCTCTTGTGCCAACATCAATTTCAAATAATTCATAATCAAAGTCATCACAACTACTTGTTATACTAGAAACACATGCTTCATTACTCAAAGTTGCAGAACCGATTTGAGAACCTGAAGCCTTGAGAGTAATTGTCCATTCAACATTAGAACCGCTCGGACCGGATGCTTTTGTGAATAAATATAATGGGATATAATAATTTGACTGGCCACTTGAAGAACGAGTCTCGAAATCTAAAGAAGAACGTAATTTTGGAGTTGTAAACTCAATAGAACTATCTAAAACACTCCCAGTATTTTGTCCTCCTTCATCAGGAACTTGAGTTGTTATTGTTCCATCGCCGCCTCCAGAATCATTAGAACTTTGATCGGCAAAATAAAGCCTATACAGATTTGTATTCTTAGATACATAAGAAGCCTCTCCAATAGTGTTATTTTCTTCTAAATTTGAGTTAAATGGAGAATAAACGGGAGCCAAGAGTAGCATCGTGAGAAAAAGTGCTATTTTAGCACTTTGAAGAGTTGAAACCGATGAGAGACTATTTGCCACAGCCTTCGGATATATTCAAAATGTTAAAACGTTCGGGAAGTTAGTACACTGTATGCATCGTAAATTGGAGTAAATTATCAGTTCGATTGAAAGCAAGAAGCCTCGGCGGTATGCTTGCTGGGATACCCGAGCGGTCAAAGGGGCCGGACTTAAGCTCCGGTGGCAAGGCCTTCGTGGGTTCAAATCCCACTCCCAGCACCATAAATATGGTAATGAGAATCATTTTAAACGGCTCACTGAGCAACCAATCTTACCAGAATCAAGAATATCTAGTTTTGAGATAACTACTGTCGCACCCATGACTTTTTCAGGAAATAAAACGTCTTCTAATAATTCATTAGCAAGAGTTTCTAAAAGAGAAAATCTTTTTTCAATTTTGGAGTTTATTGCTTCTATCAGATATTCATAATCCATTACGTCTTCAATAGTATCGCCAATAATTTTATTATCATTTTTTACCGCTACATAAATATCGAATTCTATCTTCTGAGGATGGCCTATCTCATAATCATGGATTCCGATATCCATTTTACGTATTACCGATTCTAGAAATATAGTTCTATGTATCTCTTTATCACTAAAGTTTTGTAAAAAAAGATTTTTTAAATAGTTCATTTTTAACTCTCCGTTTCAAAAACAACATCTCTCTTCCTAGATAAAAATCGTTCTCCGGAATCAACAAATATTATTTGTCCAGTCACTGATTTGGCCTGCATAAGATAGGAAACCGAATTAGCGATATCTTCTGGGCTTGGCCCGATCCCTAAGGGGCTTTCAGATTGAGATTTTGAAAAACCAGAATCTGATTGTTCTGGACTTGCAATTGTGTGTCCAGGTGCGACTGCATTGATTCGTAACTTAGGTGCTAAACTTCTAGCTAAAGTATCTGTTAAACCTAGTAAAGTGAATTTAGATGCCGTATATGATAAATAATCAGGATTAGGATTTACAATTTTTTGATCCAATATGTTGACTACTGAACCTTGATTCTTGCCATCATTCAAATTATAAAGATCTCTAATGAGTAAGATTGGTGATTTCGCATTAATGTTCATGTGTTCGTTCCAAGAATCATCGGATATTGAAAGTAAATCATCGAACGAGAATAGAGATGCATTATTTACAATACCTGAAATATTTCCCATGATAGAATGAATTTTTGGTATTAATTTTGAAACTTCCTCAGAATTATTAAGATCTGCTTCGAAAGCATCTGCTACTCCTCCATTGGAACGTATTATTTCTACTAATTCAAAGGCGTCCTTTGAAGATTTATTGTAGTGTATTGCTATTGAAAATCCATCTGATGAAAGTTTCAGCGATATTGCTTTTCCAATTCTTTTTGCCCCTCCAGTAACTAGTATTGTTCCTTGATTCATGTATTCCGGAAGTAATAACTTTTTACAAGGTTTAGGAAGATAAGGAGAAGTAATCATGATAATAGTTAATGTTTATGTTCTTTTCGAAGCATTCATGGTGCCACGCCTCCCTCTAGTTGAAGGTGGTGAAGAAGTAAATAAAGACGGAAACGCTATTAAGAAAATGTCTCCAATTGAAAAACGTAAAGCGGGAAGAAAAAGGCTACCAAAGTGGTTCAAAACTTCTCTACCAATAGGAGAGGCTCAAAAAAAATTTAATGAAGCAAGAGACAATGTCAGAGAGCATGGACTAAATACAGTTTGCGAGGAAGCTAGATGCCCCAATATCCATGATTGTTGGGGAAGAGGTACTGCAACCTTTATGATAGCCGGAGAAGTCTGCACAAGAGGGTGTAAATTCTGTGCAGTGGGTACTGTAAAGAAGCCAGAAAAATTAGATCAAAATGAACCCAAAGAGTTGGCAAATTCGATAAAAAGAATGGGTTTAGAATACGCAGTAATAACTGTAGTAAATAGAGATGATTTGGAAGACGGAGGTGCAAGGCACTACAAAAATTGCATTATCGAGGTGAAAAAGGAAAATCCAGAAATTGGACTAGAACTGTTGTGTTCTGATTTAGATGGGAATATTGATGCTTTGAAAATGCTATTGAAAGACTTACCATTGAAAGTGTTTGCACACAATGTTGAATGTGTACCTCGTCTTGATTCAAAAGTGAGAGATGCAAGAGCATCTTTTGAACAATCACTTAAAATTCTCAGAATGGCACGTAAGTTAAGGCCTGATCTTAAAATTAAATCAAGCCTAATGGTAGGACTTGGAGAGACTGATGAAGAAATTGTAGAGGCCATGGAATTACTGAAATCATCAGGTGTCGACATGATTACTTTAGGGCAATATCTTCAACCAAGTTACAAACATCTGCCGGTGTCTAGATTTCCGGAGCCAGAAAAATTTGCAATTTGGGACGGTTTGGCTAGAGAAATTGGTTTCAAGGCAGTTGCAAGTGGCCCTTTAGTACGTTCTTCATACAGAGCAGGACTTTTGTATGAAGAATCGAATGGAGGAATACCTGTAGCAATTAAAAGTTCCACTGGATCTGCTGTGACCAATATTTCTTATCATAACTCAGATAAGACAGTAATTACAAAGTAATATAATAAGATGAAGAGGGCAGGGTATAATATGTCTAGAGGAGAGGAGGAACAAATTCCTTTGCATATTCCTGATGCACCTAATAGACCTGGCGATTCTTCTTCCTTTGAACCATGGAAATGGCACCCAAATGATCTGAAAAAGCCAGATTTTGATTGTGTGGCAGATGAAACATTTGATCATGCAACAGGCCTTGTACGAGTTTTGGATGACAATGGAGAAGCTTTAGGAGATTGGAATCCTAATTTAACAACTGAAGAATTGAAACTGGGCTTGGAACATATGGTTCGATTACGTATTTTTGATGATAGGATGATGAAAATGCAAAGAACAGGCAAACTATCATTTTACATGCAATCATTTGGCGAGGAGGGTATTGCCATTGCACAGACTATGGCACTTAATGATAAAGATTGGATTTTTCCGACCTATAGACAACCTGGTGCTCAATTTGTGAGAGAAAGGGATATGGTAAGTATGATATGCCATTGTATTGGAAACGTAGAAGATAATGTCAAAGGAAGACAAATGCCAGTCCATTATACCTACAAAGAGGGCCGTTTTATTTCAGTCTCTAGTCCTGTTGGGACGCAATTTAGCCAAGCAGTGGGAGTAGCTTTGGCTTCTAAGTACAAAAATCTAGATGAAGTAACCATTACTTGGATTGGAGATGGTGCTTCAGCTGAAGGAGATTATCATTATGGCCTCAATTTTGCTAGTGTCTTTAAGGCTCCAGTGATATTGAATGTCGTCAATAATCATTGGGCCATCTCAACGCATTACAACATAGCGAGTGGTAGCAATAATTTTGCAACTAGAGGTTTGGCATATGGAATTCCCTGTTTCAGAGTGGATGGGAATGACTTTTTAGCACTATACTCGGTCACTAAATGGGCTCGAGAGAGGGCGAAATTAGGATTTGGAGCAACCCATGTAGAAATTCTGACCTACAGGGCCGGAGCACATAGCAGTAGTGATGATCCTTCTAGATATCGGCCTTCTAATGAGCATGAATATTGGCCGGGCGGAGATCCAATAGAGAGATTGAAAGACCATCTAATAAAAAATTCACATTGGACAGAGAAAGAACAAAAAGATTTGGAAGAAAAGATAGATCAAGAGGTCATATCAGCATATAAAGAAGCAGTAAAATACGGAGATCTGGCTAATGGACCATATCCTTCTTCCGATACAATATTTACAGAAGTATACGAATCTGTACCATGGCATCTTCAAGAGCAATGGGATGAAATGAAAAAATGGAGGACTGAATAATATGGTTGAGATGAATATGGTACAATCAATTAACAGTGCCTTAGATAACATGCTTGAAAAGGATCAAGATGTGTTATTATTCGGTGAAGATATAGGATATTTTGGAGGGGTGTTTAGAACTAGTGATGGATTACAAAAAAAATTCGGTAAACACCGAGTCTTTGATACCCCTCTGTCTGAAGGCGGCATTGCCGCTACTGCCTTTGGAATGGGCATTAATGGACTGAGGCCTGTTGTAGAAATTCAATTTGCTGATTACATATTTCCTGCATATGATCAGATAGTAAATGAGATAGCAAAAGTCAGGCATAGATCTGGAGGAGAATTTTGGTGTCCAATTACCATACGTACTCCTGCAGGAGGAGGGATAAGGGGGGGACATCATCATTCTCAATCTCCAGAATCACAATTCACTCATACTCCTGGATTAAAAGTTGTGTATTGTTCAACACCATACAATTCCAAGGGCTTGTTAATCAGTTCAATAGAATCTAACGACCCTGTTATTTTCTTTGAGCCAAAAAGATGTTACAGGGGACCATTTTATGGAGATCCACATAATGTACCGACATGGAAAGATCATCCCGAAGCAGAAGTCCCAGAGGAGTATTACAAGATACCATTAGGACAGGGGAGATTGGCAATGGAAGGCGATAAATGTACAATTATTGCATGGGGCACAATGGTACATGTGGCAGAAAAGGCAATAATTGACTCCGAGATTAGTTGTGATTTGATTGATTTACAAACTCTTTTACCATGGGATAAAGAAATAGTAATTAACTCTGTGAAAAAAACTGGGAGGTGTGTGATAGTTCATGAAGCTCCAAAAACAAGTGGTTTTGGCTCTGAACTTTCTGCTTCAATACAAGAATTATGTTTTTACAATCTTGAAAGTCCAATACAGAGGATTGCGGGTTGGGACACTCCTTTCCCTCATACTACTGAATGGGACTATATGCCCAGTACAGCAAGAATTGTTGCAGCAATAAAAAAGACTCAGGAGGACTAAAAAAGATGGCTAAATATGAATTTAAACTTCCAGACATAGGAGAGGGAGTAGTAGAAGGAGAAATAGTGACATGGCATGTTGAAATCGGATCTATTGTAAAGGAAGATGATGCATTAGTAGATGTAATGACTGATAAGGCAACTGTTACAATACCGTCTCCAATTGATGGGACAGTTTCTGAATTGAGTGGTGATATTGGAGACATGGTGGCTGTAGGATCTACCTTGATTAGTTTTGATACTGAGCAAGGAGAAAAAATAGAGAGTTCAGGCAGTGCAGATATTTCCGAACCAGTAGTGGCTCCTGAACCGGTAGTAGCTCCTGAACCGGTAGTAGCTCCTGAACCGGTAGTAGCTCCTGAACCGGTAGTAGCTCCTGAACCGGTACTAGTTGCAAAACCTGAATTAGTATCTAAAAATAAATCTAAGAAAGTTTTAGCAAGTCCGGCTGTTAGAAGAAGAGCGAGAGAAATCGGAATGAATCTTTCAATGATAAATGGATCTGGGCCTGCTGGAAGAGTAAGGCACTCAGACTTGGATGCTTATGTGGCTGCAGATGGAGCTATGGGAGATCGTCAGATTAATTCAATGACTATGAAAAGAGAAGATGTGACAGAAGTAAAGGTAGTTGGATTACGTAGAAAAATAGCAGAACAAATGGTAATTAGTAAAAGAACAATACCGCATTTTTCATATTTTGAAGAAATTGATGTTACTGAATTGGAAAAATTGAGGCAGACTCTAAATGCAACCAGGGATGAAACACAGCCAAAACTGACTTATTTGCCATTCATTATGCTTGCACTGAGTAAAATAATGCCTCAGCACCCTGAGTGTAATGCCAGATATAATGATCAAGAGAACATTGTGAGTAGGTTTGGGGCAGTACATCTTGGAATAGCAACACAAACCGAGCGAGGATTATATGTTCCTGTAGTAAAACATGTAGAAGTAATGGATGTATGGCAAGCAGCAGCAGAAATGCAGCGAGTAACGGGTTCTGTAAGAAATGGAACAGCAAGTTTAGATGAATTAAGTGGATCTACATTTACAATAACAAGTTTAGGAAGAGATGGCGGTCTTGGTGCTACTCCGATAATAAATCATCCAGAGGTTTCAATACTAGGAGTCCATAATGCTAGAGAAATGCCTGTTGTCAGAAGCGGTAATATCGTAATTAGAAGAATAATGAATGTGTCAAGTTCTTTTGACCACAGAGTAGTAGATGGGGCAGATGGGGCGGCTTTAATTCAAAATCTAAAGAAGATGTTAGAAACTCCCGCTTTAATTTTTATATGAGGTCTTAGAAATGTCAGAAATACGTAAATGTCAAGTTTTAGTTGTAGGTGCTGGACCTGGAGGATATGTTGCTGCTATCAGGTCTGGTCAATTGGGATTAGATACTGTTATCGTAGAAGGGAATAAAGCAGGTGGCGTTTGTCTAAATGTTGGTTGTATCCCAAGTAAAGCAATAATTCATAGTGCGGAAAGATTTGAGTCTTTACAAAAACATTCTTCTGAAGATAATCATATGGGACTTAGTGTCGATGGACAAGTAAGAATCGACATGGAAGCTATGACTTCCTGGAAAGATTCAATAGTTAATAAATTAACAAAAGGTGTTGAGTCTCTTCTGAAAGGAGCAGGCGTTGAGGTGATTAATGGATGGGCAAGTTTTGAAAGTTCTAAACAATGCGTGGTAAATACTGGAAAGGAAACTGTACATATTGAAGCTGAAAATGTCATAATTGCAACAGGTTCTAGTCATATAGATCTTCCATTTATGCCATGTGATGAGGAATTTATCTTGTCTTCGACTGGTATGCTAGATCTGAAGGAACTCCCCAAAAGTGTTGCAATAGTCGGTGGAGGATATATTGGATTAGAATTGGGTTGTGCTTTAACTAAATTAGGAACAGAAGTTACAGTCATAGAAGGTTTAGACGAAGTACTTTCAATCATGGATAAAGAGATCAGGAGGCCATTAGAAAGATGGTTGAAAATGAGAAAGGTGACAATTCACACGAAAGCATTGGCCAGAGGTGCTGAAATTAAAGGCAAAGGCGCGTCAAGAAAGGTTCATTTACGATATGAAAAGGAGGGAGAAGAACAATCAATAAAGGTAGATAAAGTATTAGTGACTGTTGGAAGAAGGCCGAACTCAAAAGGATGGGGATTAGAAAACATGGGAATAAGAATGGATTCTTCGGGAAATTTTATCCGAATTGATAGGAAATGTAGGACTTCTGCGCCAGGAGTATTCGCAATTGGAGATGTAGCAGGAGAGCCAATGTTGGCCCATAAAGCAAGTTCACAAGGAGAAATGGTTGCTGAAATAATTGCTGGTAATAATAGAGAATTTGACAAAGTGGCCATTCCTGCAATCGTATTTACTGAACCTGAAATTGTATCGGTTGGTTTGAACCCTGATGAAGCAAGAAATTTAGGCGAGGAAGTGATAACTGGAAAATTTCCTTTAGCTGCTAATGGTAGAGCATTGACATTGGAAGCAGAAAAGACTGGGGGTTTTATACGAGTTACAGCTAGAAAGTCTGATCATGTTATTCTCGGAATACAAGCCGTAGGCAGTCATGTTGCAGAACTAAGTGGGGAATTTGTATTGGCATTAGAAATGGGAGCGTTATTAGAAGATATTGCTGATACTGTACATGCACACCCAACCATGACAGAGTCGTTTCATGAGAGTGTTTTGAAAACACTTGGTCATGCGATACATATATCTTGAGGGATTACTTGAAGCCGATTAAGATTCTCAGAGCTAAGATACTGCCTCACAAAGTAGTTGATAATGAGATGAAAAAACTACAAAAAATGAGAATAAATGATGAAATAAATGATACTATAATTTTGGTTGAGCATCCTGAAATAGTTACTATGGGAGCAAAAGCAATCAGAGATAAAATAACTGTGAATAGCGATTATAAGACTTCGAGAGTAGACAGAGGAGGAGGAATTACATGGCATGGGCCCGGGCAACTTGTAGTTTATCCAATAATAAAATGGGAAAAAAGTGAACAAAATATCAGAGAAATAATCGGTAGAATAGAAGAATTGGTCATCAAAACATTAGATGATTGTGGCATCAATGGATATAGAAATAAGGAGATGATGGGAGTATGGGTAGAAAATAAAAAAATCTGCTCCGTTGGTTTAGCTTTTCTCCATTGGGTTAGTAGACATGGATTGGCATTAAATTATTCAACTCCAAAAAATAGGATAGAATCTTTAAATTGTTGTGGACTAGAAAAAGGAGTTACGACCTCATTGGATAAATTGGGTTACACTCACGACAACGAAGGAAAAATAATTGATAGAGAAAGACTAGAAAAGGCACTCCTAACTAATATTGAAAAAGTATTGAAAAGAGTCCCACAAGAACCATTAGATTGGACTGTTTAGAATGGATATGGATTTACCTCGAAGGAGTGATCTTGCCAAATATTGGCAGTTAGACAAAAATACGGTTTTCCTAAATCATGGATCGTTTGGTGCGACACCAATAGAAATATTAAACAAACAGGATATATATAGGCAGAAAATGGAAAAAGACCCAGTTAAATTTTTTGAACGAGATTATGTTGATTATTGGAAAAAATCAATAATTAGTTTATCTGAATTCATTAATGCTAATCCAGATGGCTTGGTGTTTATGCCAAATGCCACTAGTGGAGTCAATACAGTACTGAAAAATCTAGATTTAAAACCCGGAGATCGGATAATCGTAACCGATCATACATATCAAGCATGTCGAAATATAGTAGATTTTGTGACAAAAAAAATGGATGCTGAAACTGTAGTCGTAGAAATCCCATTTAATGTGAGAAATGAACAAGAAGTAGTAGACTTGGTATTAAATTCTGTTTGTGATAGAACTGTATTAGCTTTAATTGACACAGTGACAAGTCCGACCGGGATGAAGATGCCTTTTGAAAAAATAATAAAGAAATTAGATGAAGAAAATGTAGATGTTTTATTAGATGCTGCCCATGGAGCAGGAATAATAAATCTAGATATTAATAAAATTAATGCAGCATATGTTACAGGTAATTGTCACAAATGGCTCTGTACTCCAAAGGGTTCAGCATTTTTACACATTCGTGAAGACAAAAAGAAAAATTTCAGGCCTTTGAATATTAGTCATGGTGCCTCATTTAAGGGTAGTGCTCAGGAAAAATTTGAATTTGAATTTTCTTGGCCAGGGACCTATGATCCTACACCTTGGATGTGTATACCAGATTCTATCCGCCACATGAGAAGCATGGTAGACGGAGGATGGGATGAAATAATGAAAAGAAATACAGAATTGGCAGTGAAAGGAAGAAATATATTATGTCAAGAATTAGATATCAAAGCACCATTTCCAGATAATATGGTATCAGCAATAGCTTCAATAGAACTTCCAGATAAGGAAATTCCACCCTTCAGTATTCAAGGAGATCCTTTACATAATAAATTATTAGATGAATATTCCATTCAAGTTCCTATATTCTCCTGGGAATTGCATGATACGAGATATATTCGCATATCTTCTCAATTATATAATCATGAAGATGAGTATGTATATCTAGCAAAAGCATTGAATGAATGTGTATAATATTTAGGCAACAGTTCAAATTATAGGATTGTTACGCTATTTCATGCAAAGAGCGGTAGTTGCAGTTACAGGTGCTTCTGGAGCACAATATGCAGTGAGATTGGTAGAAGCACTTTCAGAAGCAAATTGGGAAGTAGATTTGATAGTTACTAGTGCAGGTTCAATTAATCTAGACTTAGAATGTTCAATGACCCCTCAAGAAATGGCAAATAGAAAGGGAGTTACTCTTCATGATAACAAAAACTTGGCTGCTAGACCTGCTTCTGGTTCTGCCAAATATGACGCTTATATTTTATGCCCAACAAGTGGAACAACAATAGGAAAAATTGCTGCAGGAATATCAGATAATTTGGCCACTAGAAGTGCTTTGGTAGCACTTAAGGAACGTAGAAAACTCATAATAGTCCCAAGAGAAACTCCATTTGCAACTGCTCACTTAGAAGCTATGGCAAAAATGTCAACATGGGGTGTTGTGATACTTCCGGCAAGTCCAGGTTTCTATCATAAACCAAAAACAATTTCTGAACTTATTGATTTCGTAGTGGCAAGAATACTAGATCAATTGAATATTGAACATAAATTGGGAAAAAGATGGAAAGGCACAGAAGTTCAGAAAAAATAGGAAATAAGATAATTATAATCAACTAATACCAAAATAAGTTCCAATAGCAATGGTGATGGGAATGAGTCAATGGGAAGAAATGTCAGTTAAAGAATTAAAAGCTGAATTGAAAAGTCGAAAAATAACACAAAATGGCAATAAAAAAGAATTAATAAAAAAATTGGAAGATTCAGAGATTATTGATGCTAAAATAGTAAATGATAATCTGTCGGAAGGAATAAAAAATAAAATCTATCAAGGTTTTGTTGTACTAAGAGATACACCTGTACCAACATTAGGAATTATTGCGATTCTCCTTATTGGAACTTCAGGAGGCGCTTTTTTGTACTCTGATGAAATAATGGAATTTATTGGAGAGGATGTTGAATATACATTAATTGACTTTGACATTGAACAAACTAAATCATATACACAAACTTTAGTTAACCTTGGACACCCAGAATGGGAAGGAAGATTATCGGGTACAATAGAAGAAAAAAATACCGCAGATTCAATAAAATATAACTTTTCTGAAATGGGTATTCCTTCAACTCTAGAAGAGTTTTCAGTGCCAATGTTTGTTATGGGAAATCAGTTTGAATTATCAACATGTAAGCCAGGCGATGTAGGAGACATATTGGGAGGAATTAGTCCTTGCTCATTAGCTGATGCTAACAGAGAAATAACTGAATTTGGACATAGAGAAGATTATGTCATACAAGGATATAGTGGTTTTACAGACATAAGATATGCTGATTATGTAGAAATAGTTGATCTGAATAGAGGTAGTAGCGATGAAAGCTGGGGTTCAGCATCTGAAAAAATAGGATTAGTTTGGATAAGAGAAGGAGGAGAGGATATTCCTGCAACAGAAAGCAATACAATATTGTTTAAGAGAGCACAGGAGAATCAACTTCTTGCATTAATACTAGTTAATGATAAGACTAACTGTGCAGGTTTGATTGAAGGTGATTGCGTCCCATACTTCAAATCTTTAGATGTAGAATCCTTTGATAATTTACCAGAAAATATTGGATTAATGATGGTTTCTAAAAGTACAGGAGAATATTTACTTAGCGAAGTTGTTAATGGAGAATCTAGAATTCAATTAATAATAGACGTACAAAATCAGGGAAAAGAAACAATATATGTGCCTTGTGGAATTATTGAAGGAGAAAGTGAAGAATTAATTATCTTTGGAGCCCATCATGATACAGTTTACAACGGGCAAGGAGCAGTTGATAATACTGCAGGAGCCGCGACAGTTCAGGAAATAGCCAGGCAGTTTGGACTAATCTTAGAATCTGAAGGAAAACCAGAACATACTATTTGGTTTTGCACTTGGGGAGGGGAAGAAGAAGGCCTGTGGGGATCAAGAGAATGGGTGCAAAAACATAAAGCTAATCTTAATGAAAATTTGAGAATATATATTAATCTAGATATGAATCACGTTGATTTAGAAAGAAATACTGGGATAACAATATTCGGAAATAATAAAAAAGATATTACAGAAATTAATAATATAATAAAAGAATTTGGGAAGCAATACTCCTCATTGTATGAAAAATATCCAATTAATGTTAGATATATTGAATCATCAGAAATGCCAAATAACTCTGACTTTGCACCTTTTCTAAATGAAATAGATGAGAATGAATTTGGCAATGTTGTATCTTGTTATGGATCTGGCTCTTCTGAGTACCATACATATTTAGATACCATGGAAAGATTTAATGAAGAAAGTTTGGCTGTTTCTGGAATAATTTATGGCAGTTTTGCATATAATTTAGCATATTAACTACATTTTTTCCGGAGCATCTATACCTAGTAACCCTAAACCTAATTTTAATGTCCTACTTGTTAAATCGCAAAGAGATAACCGACTTCTAAGGATTTTTTCATCGTCATTCTTCAAAACAGGACAATTTTCGTAAAATGAACCAAAAGAAGATGTCAAAGAATGTAAATAATTACATAATTTATGTGGAGAGTATGTAGATATCGATTCTTCAATTATAAATGGGAACGAAAGAAGTCTTTTTGCTAAAAGTTCTTCTTCTTTATCTACGATAGTAAAAATTGAATTGCCCAGTGAACTACGTGAGATGTCAGATTTAGAAAAAATACTGCATATCCTTGCATGTGCATATTGCAAATATGGAGCAGTATTTCCTTCTAAAGATAGCATTTTATCCCAATCAAAAATATAATCTTTACTTCTTTCAGTAGATAAGTCGGCATATTTTACTGCCCCTATACCTATCATTTTTGCTACCTTTAGTCTCTCATCATTAGATAAATTAGGATTTTTCTCAATGATTGTTGCGTTTGCCCTAGATATTGATTCTGATAATAAATCAACTAATTTTATAACATCACCTTCACGACTTTTGAGGATTTTTCCATCTTTATTGAGAACTGAACCAAAATTAACATGCGTAGCATTATGCTTTTCATTCATGAAACCGGCCATAATGGCGATGTCAAAGACCATCTCAAAATGTTGTTTTTGTGGAGTCCCTACAACATAAACTAAATCTGTGCAATTTAATCTTTCTGTTCGGTCAATAATACATGCTAAATCCGTAGCAGAATAGTTGTACCCTCCGTCTCCTTTACGGATGATTACTGGCATCTCATCACCTTTCCTATTCAACCATTTCTTTGTGGGAAAAACAACATCTGCACCATCGCTATTAACTAAAATATTAGATTTTGAGAGCCTATCAATTACAATTGGCAATAAATCATGATATGAGGATTCACCTTTAATATCAGAATCAGAGAGTAAGACGCCTAATGTAGAATATACTTCATTGAAGTACCTCATTGATTCAGAAACCAGTATTTTCCAAAGTCGCAGAGTTTCTTTATCTCCCCCTTGAAGTAGTACCACTCTATTTCTGGATCTGGATGCGAATTTTTCTGATGATTCAAATTTAGATCTTGCCTGTTTATAAAAACTATCTAAATCGCCTACTCCTAATTCTTTTGCTGCTTTATCTTCACCTAAATCCAATAGATGTTCGATAAGCATTCCGAAAGGAGTACCCCAATCTCCAATATGGTTTTCACGATGAACAGTATGGCCTTTAAATAATAATAATCTTACTATTGAATCTCCGATTACGGTAGAACGTAGGTGCCCCACATGCATTTCCTTGGCAACATTGGGCGCTGAATAATCAACTGCAAATATACGTGAATTGTCATTAGTAACTCCTAGCCTCCCATCAGATAATATACAGGAAAGTTGTTTTTCTAACCAAGAAGGAGAGGCCCCGATATTAACAAAACCATTCTTAGATGAAACTTTTGCAATACTAAAAATATCATTAGAAAATAAAGTAACTATCTGTTCTGAGATATCGACAGGAGATTTTTTCATTAACCTTGAAAGTGAATGACAAGGTAAAGCAATATCGTGATCACCTTCAATGGTTGCTGGACCAATTAAATGTGACCAAATATCCTCTTCTAAACCCAAGGAAGTGAATACTTCTTTGAAAAAGGGATAAATGTCTTTAATTAAAGTATTCAACATAACTCACCTCATGACCATGCATATCGCAAGATAGCTGCTATTCCACCGAAAGCGGCATCTAATGTTGCCCCTTCTTCAGTATCTAATGAAATTAGTCTTACTTTTGATGAAGTTCGCTCTGCTAATATAGAAAGTTCATCTATTAAATCGATCGTTTTTTCTGGATCATCAAAAACTTCTTCTGATTTGCATTCAGGGCACCGGGGAACATCAGACAACCTATTTTGTGTACTCTCCCATGCATTTTTACATGCTTTACAAGACCAATGGACTCGTCGCTTTGTAATGGATTCAGAAAGTAGTAGTGTTTCGACTGCACCTTGCTCTAGTGCAGCCCTTATCATAGATTCTCCATATGTTGCCTTAGGATGTGGTTGCATTACTTCACGAAGGAAGATATCTACCATCTTTCTTTCAACATCTAATTCAATTTGATCCATTAAACCTCCAGCTCTTTGGATAAGTTCTCTCAGACCACTTTCATTGGAATAACCAACATCAAAAAAAGGTTCACGAATTAATTTTTTTATTTCATGGTGAAAATAATCATTTCTAATCACAAAATCCTTTGTTGCACCTGGCCCTCCAATTATTATCCCTTTAAGATCCTGAATCATTGGAAGCCAATAAGAACAAGCTCTTTCAGTAGATTTTTTGAAAAATTTATGCGCTGCTTCTTCAATTAATCTTTCGAATCTTTGAGCAGATTGACCTCCTCTCCCATGCTTAGAAGGAACTAAAGAAGTAATATGCTCTTGACAGTGTAGCCTTTTGCCAGATGCTAAGCCATAAGCAGCTTCAGATCTATCAATTACAAAAAGACCATAGGCAGTTCTATCTATTAGCATTTCTTCGAGTTGACTTAACTCGAATGATGAGTCGCATCTATATCTAAATGAAGAAAAAGCCTCAGGTGGGTTATCTATCACCGTAGAAATAAGTCGAGTTTTATTATTTCCAGTAATTACATGGCCGACGAATAAGGCTATTCCTAGATCACCTGGTGTTTTGTATCTATTGAGTGTCGATATTGCTGATTCTATAGCATCAGTAACGTGCTTTTTTGTAGATTTGGATTTTATATTTGCTGCTTGTCCGGCTTCTTGTGAAAGATGATGTCTAACATCACTAATCATCTTGTCAGGAGGTATTATCACTGATACTAATTCTGTACCCATTCCGCGCATAGCAGCCACTTCGGTAAGAACTTTTTTTAACTTTAAACGACGTTGTTGTAATTCCAAATCCTCAGCCATGCACGTCCTCCTGTGAAATGCCATAGGAGGCTACATTTCAACCCTTCAGCATTTGTAGAGCATAGAACTTGAAAGGGGGCATCTTCTTGCATCGGACAATGAAGAACGTCGTCGTCGCGGTCGGTGGAAGCTTATTACGTCCTGAAGTAGCAGAAAGAAGTAGTTGGCTTGAAGATTTAGCAGAGTTAGTGAAGGAGCAGGTTTCTTCTGGAGTGAGGTTTGGAATAGTTGTAGGAGGAGGAAGTCCCGCAAGAGAAAGCATTCAACTTGTAGAGTCAATAATTGATGATGTTTTGGCCCTTGATAGAATAGGAATTTCTGCGACTAGATTGAATGCTTCTATAATTAAAGAAATATTTCAAAACTCTGGAATAAATGTTCCTGAGAAGATACCAAATGACGTTTCTCAAGCAGTGATACTGATGGAAAGATATGATGTTGTTGTAATGGGAGGGACTTTACCTGGCCATACAACTGACAAGGTTGCTATTGAATTGGCGATTTCTACTAATTCTGAAAAATGCATCATAGCAACAAACGTAAACAAGGTTTATGATGAAGACCCAAGAAAAAACAAAAATGCAAAATCATTTGATGAAATGAGTATCCATGAATTACAAGAAATTGTAGGGCCTGCAAAACATGCTAAAGCGGGTGCTTCGCAAGTCGTAGATCCGATAGGTGTTTCTTTGGCTGTAGAATCTAACTTAACATTGAACATATTAGATGGAAGAAAGATGAAAAATATAAAAAATGCAGTCCAAGGAAATTTATTTGAAGGTACTATAGTAAAAGGTGATTAGTTGAGTCGCAAAGATACGATACTTAGGGCGGCTCAAAGAACTGCCAAAGAAGCAAGAGAAGCAGCATCCAGAAAGAGCAAAAGAAGAGAAAATTCAGGAATACCACCTCATAGGCACTGTTCGATATGTTGGAAACCAATTACTCTTGAGAGTATACCTCCAGTATGTAATAACGAAGAATGTGAAGATTCCTGGAAGAAAAAGGATAAATCAAGGAAGAGGTTGACAATAATGATGTACTTCTTCCCTGCTTTTGCAATTCTACTATTAATAATGAATATTTTACAACAAAGCTGAATAATTAGGAATTGAAAAAATGATGATGAAGATTTTATCAATATTGCCTGGATTTGTAGGTTTCTTATGCATAGGCATTATGATTGGAAGTATTGTTGGTTTTTCTACTGAAGAAGTAGTGAATGACATTCCAATAGTGCCTTGTAGTGAAGATGAAGATATTGGATGTAGAGTGGCAATGACGACTGCGGACATTGAAGTTCCACGGGCATTTAATTTACTTGAAATAGAAATTTCTGTTGAATGGGAAGAATCTGAAAGAAGTTGGTTTGGCGTCATCCAACAATATGATGAATTATGTGAGCCCGATAACAATGGCCTAACAAACTGTACAGAAGTAGATTTTGAAGAATATATAATTGCAGGCGGATCTAGTTCTGATGGAGAATTAGAATTCAGAATGGAATCCGGCGATTATAGATTCATCACAGGAGGCAAGGATGGTTCGACAATAAGTGACCAAGATGCAGTAATAGGAATTGAAATACATCTTAACTCAGCACTAGAATTAATTATTGGAGGAATAGGGGTATTTTTATTCTTCAGTGCAACTGAAATGGCATTCCCATTAAGAGAATTATATAGAAAATTTAGAGAAGCATGACATATTTCATAGTATCTTTGAATAACCAAAGGATAGTGGTGGATACATGGTTGCGCCGAAATGCCCTAACTGCGGAACAAAGAAAGAGATTGAAGGTTTAGATAATTCATTTGGAGGGCATCAGATTTTTTGTACTGTTTGTGGTCATAATTGGCATATTTCATGAATATCTAGCCTCATCTTGACGACGTAAAATTTCTTGAGGAGAACCCATTGGTTTTATTGAATCGTCTTCGCGATGCCAATGTTCAGGTAGACTTAATGGATCAGATACTTCATCTGCAGCAATTATCTTGATTAGATATGATCTAAGTTCTTCAATTCCGAATCCAGTTTTTGCACTTATGCAAATATCCAAGTTTGATGGAATCTCGTCGTATAAATCAGATTTAGTATGGACGACCAATATTGGCTTGCCAGTAATCAAATTTTTTACTTCTTTAAGTAAATTCTCTTGTTCATTAATAGGAGTAGTTGGATTTCCAGTATCATCTATTAAGAATAGTAGAATGTCTCCAATATTCTCTAAAGCGGCAATAGCCTGCATTTCAATACTATTTCTCTCAAACATTGGCCTATCTAGAAGCCCGGGCGTATCAACCATCTGGTAAGAACGCCTTCGATACAAGAAATGCCCTAAATGTAGTTGTTTAGTAGTGAATGGATATTCTGCTACTTCTGGCTCTCCACTCGAAAGAGAATTTATTAATGCAGATTTACCAACGTTAGGAGAGCCAGCGACTACTATGCAAGGTTCTAATGAATCAATGGAGGGCAATTTTCTAAGGATATTTCTTGCATCACCAAGCCATAATATAGGATCTGAGATTTGATCAATAATTGACGATAATCGGCCATAGGCGTGTCTTCTTTGTTTGTGAAAACCATCAATTTCTCTTAATCTTAACATTTTTTGTTGTGAGTCTGATGCTATCTGAATTACTTTATCTGAAGCCCATTGTAATGCCCCTAAATTATGACGAAAATCGTCACTTCCTACGGCTGCATCTACTAAAGCTTGGTCGAAATCGGATAGAGAATTTAGGCTAGGCCATTTTGCTATGTAATCAAGTAGAGTTGTCGAGATTATATCGGCGGCAGATTGGACCATCCTGTTCATTTGCTTTCTTACTCTATGATATTTATCCGGATCTTCAACTAAATTTGCTTGTTTACTTGCTCTTGAAAATGCTTTATCTAAAATTTCTTGAGGATATAATACTGTAGGAATAGAACGCCACTCGATGGATGCCATAGGTACTCCTCACACCGTTGGATGGCATCCTAACACTTGAAATCATTAGTCGTTAAGCATCCTAAAATAGTAAACAATAACCCTATCTCTTTTTTTAGAATTACGTTCACGTGCATATATGACTGGAGGCCGCAATGCATCGGATACTGAAAAATTACCAGAATGGGCTAGAAGGATGTATGTAGAAAATGGTTCTCCCGATCTCAATGAAAATAAAGATAATTTTCATGGGGCATTGATTGATAGAAAACACGGTTTGAGGAAGGATGATTTAATTGAAATAACTATAGATAATAGAGTCCTTACAAAGGATGAAGATAGGAAAGTAGGAGGAATGTTAATTGGAACTACTAGGAATTCAGTAGATATACTGGATAGTAATGGTAATTTTATATCAATTGCAAGAGATGTCATAGTTCAGATAAAAATAATTGCGCATATGCGTAAATCATACTTGGAAGATGATGAATTACTAACGTTTGAGAAAGAAGATATGCGTAGACGGGCAAATGTTCAAGAAAAAGCAGAAAAAAATATTGAAGGAAGACGAGATGGCCATATATGGGATTGATAAAATGGAATTAAGTGAAAAAAAATGTATCCCCTGTGAAGGAGGAATTCCTCCCCTAAGCGAGGAAGAATGTGTATCAATGTTGGAAATGATAGACGGAAATTGGGAAGTTATATCTATGCATCATTTGGAAAGAGAGTGGTCATTTGATGATTTCATATCTGCATTAGAATTCACAAATAGACTTGGAAAAATATGCGAAGATGAAGGGCATCATGCAGATTTTGAAATCGGATGGGGCAGAGTAAAAGTTAGAATATTTACCCATAAGATAGATGGTTTGACCGAATCTGATTTTATATTAGCATCTAAGTTTGATAAAGTATGAGGAATATTTTTGAACAATGAGTTGAGAATGCATGCATTTGTTTGTGTGAATGAAAGAGATCCCAGTAATCAAAGAGGTTGTTGTTCTTCGAAGAATTCTTTAGAAGTAATGACCAAATTGAAAAGAAGAGTTAGGGAAATGGGAATTAATGATGTCAGGATAAATAAATCTGGATGTTTGAATAGATGTGAAGAGGGGATAGCCTGTGTAATATATCCTCAAGGAATTTGGTATAAAATTTCAGATGATGATGAAATAATAAATAAAATAATATTAAATTTAGAAAAAGGAATAATAACAGATGATTATCTAATGGATACTAAATTAAGTGATTGATATGAAGAAAGTGGTTTATACGAAGGTCGGAGGACTCGAGTCGATAGAAATAGTTGAACAACAAAGAGAAACTATTGGAGAAAAAGAAGTGAGAGTCAGAGTTCATCGAGCAGGAATCAATTTTGCTGATCTTATGATGAGGCAGGGTTTGTATGGTTCAAGTCCAGATTTTCCTTTCACTCCTGGTTATGAAGCATCAGGAGAAGTTACTGAAATAGGAAAAAATGTTACCGAAATTAAACCAAAAGATAGGGTAATTGCTATCCCTGGTTTTGGAGGATATTCTGAAGAACTAGTACTATCAGAAAATAGAGTAGTACAAATTCCTAAAGAGATGAGTTATGAACAAGCTGCTGCAATACCTGTAACTTATGGGACTGCATATCATATGCTAGTTCATTTGGGTAGAATAGAGAAAGGGGACGTGGTACTAATTCATCATGCAGCAGGAGGAGTTGGAACTGCAGCTGCACAGATATGTAAGTCATATGGTGCATCTGCAATAATAGGGACGGCATCAAGTGAAAAAAGAAATTTTGTAGAGTCTTTAGGCATGATATTTGTAGATAAAAACAAAGAAGATTTTGTAAAAATATGTAAAGAAATTACGGGAGGAAAGGGAGTCCATCAGGCCATAGATCCAGTTGCAGGTAAGCATTTGATGAGATCCTACAAAGCCCTTAGGAATGGAGGAAAATTACATTGTTTTGGTGCTTCTTCAGCGATTCCCAAAGTAAAAAAATCATGGTTAGCAGCATTAAAAATGTGGATTAGTACCCCTAAATTTAATCCAATTAAAATGATGAAATCTAATAAATCTATTTTCGGAGTGCATATGGGAACTTTAGAAGATGAAAGATTATTTGAGAACCATCTCAAGGAATTGAATAATATGATGATATCAGGAGATATTGACCCGATAATTGATTCAGTTTGGAGATTTGAAGAGGTTTGCGACGCGCAGAAGCATATGCATGATAGGAAAAATTGTGGAAAAATAATCTTAGATTTTTCTCCTCTGAATGAGATGTGACAGAGTAATGTTGGATTACAACCTTACTGGCCTAGTTGCTCCGCAGGCTTGGCATTTCAGAAGAGTAGTACGAGATTCTTTTATGAATCCTGTATCTGGAGATTTACACTGGTTACAGATAACATATGACTTAACATAAGATACAATTTTTTCTTTAATCCTTTTTGGAGGTACTCTACCCTTGAACATTATTCTAATTTGCTCTCTAGTCCCAGATGTCCCTAATTCGTTTAATAGAAATTGGTAAACATGGTTTGAATCACGATTCATTGCATCAACGATATCTGAAAAGTTCCTAAGTATTGTCTGACTTCCTTCAATTAATACATCCGGTTCTGGCATAGTCCACCTTGATCTCTCACTGATATCTTTTGGTATCATTTCTCTAGCCCTATCGAGAAGTGATTCGTAGTCAGACATGATTGTCCCAATGGCTATTCCTTTTTCACCTCACCGCTTAATGATTAATTGCTAAATGTAAAAAACAGATATCCTGTGCTAATGGCATGAATAAGGTGTTGGAAGTTAAAGTTGCGAAAATTGATGAAAGAGCTAGGATGCCAACAAAAGGAAGTATTCATGCTGCAGGCTGGGATTTATATGCACTAGAAGATATGACAATTCCATTTCGAAAAAGTATGAAAATCCGGACAGGAATTAAAGTTGCGATACCAAATGGATATGAAGGTCAAGTAAGATCTAGATCATCTCTTGGCAAAAAGGGCTTAATATTGCCCCATAGCATTGGGACTATTGATTCAGACTACAGAGGAGAGTTGTTTGTCTTAATGACCTGGATAGGAGAAAGTGAATCCTACACAGTTACTGCAGGCGAGAGAATTGCACAATTACTAATTTGCCCAATACCAGAAGTTAACTTCACTGAAGTAAACCAAGAAGAATTAGGCAATACTGAGCGAGGAACTGGTGGTTTTGGGAGTACTGGTAAATTCTAAAAGTTGCAATTTTATTTAAAATAACTAGTCTATTGTCGGTGGATTCATAGCACTCGAGTGTTAGGCAGGCATTATGCAAATGAGTATAGAGGAACTCAGAAAACAAGTAGAAAGTTATCGTACTGAAGGTTTGAGCACACAACAGATAGCAGATGAGATGTCACTTTCCCAAACTACCGTGTTGTGGCTCTCATCTAAAGAAGTAGCAGAAGAACAGCCTAAAGATATTAGAGTTGGATGGAGATCTATAGCTGTAAAGGCGTCAAGAATTGAGGCTATCTCATCGATATTCTGTGATATAATTGAAGAAGAATGTGGAGAAGAAATTGATGTTATAGTAGGAATTAGTCTTAATGGAATAGCCTTTGCCCAATCGATTGCTAGCATGATGGACTTGGAGCTCTCAATAAGCCGAAGTATTAGTGAAGAGGGAGATGGACATATTTCTGACGTCTATGCAGATGTGAGAAAGAAAAATGTAGTAATAGTAGATGATGTGATATCTTCAGGGACAACAATGAAGAAAACTATCAATAATCTGAAGAATATGGGGAGTAATGTTTGTTTATGTATTGTTCTTGCCAATAAATCTACGGTAGACGAACTCGAAGGTGTTCCTTTAAGAGGATTGGTTAGAGTAGTTTCTGTTTGAGGTTTTAATATGCACTGGGCGGACTACACCGCACAAACACTCAAAGAAAGAGGAGGGAAGCAAGTTTGTGCTTCAGGGATAACTCCATCTGGTGAATTTCACATAGGTCATATTAGAGAGATTCTAAGTGCTGAAATGATACATCGGGCATGTTTGGATTTAGGTCTCGAATCTAATTATATCTTCATAGTTGATTCAATGGATCCACTTAGAAGGGTCTATGATTTCTTATCTCCCGATTATGAAAGATATATTGGTGTACCTTTAGCATTTATACCTGCTCCTGATGAAAATGGCAATCCTAATCAGGAGGGAGTGAGTTATGCAGAATATTTTTTAAAACCATTCTTATCTTCTCTTGAAAAAATTGGAGTAAAACCAGAAATAGTTATGAATCATGAAGTCTATGAGCAAGGTAAATTTGCTGAAAAAATTGATATTGCAATAAACAAGAGAAATGAAATTAAAGAAATAATAGAGAATATTTCTGGTCGTGAGTTGCCACTAGACTGGTTTCCATACTCCCCTATTGGCTCGAATGGTAGTATGGATGGCGTTAAAGTGATACATTATGAAAAGCCATATGTTTTTTGGATTGATGAAAATGGAGTTGAGGGGAAGTCAGACATCAATAAAGCAGAAGGTAAGCTACCTTGGAGGATAGATTGGGCAGCACGATGGGCGATACATGGAATTACATCTGAGCCGGCAGGTAAAGATCATGGTTCGGCAGGAGGAAGTTATGATACTGGAATACCTATTTGTAAATTACTCGGGGGTGAACCACCAAAGAAAATGGTGTATGAATGGATTCAAATAAAAGGTATGGGTCCAATGTCAAGTTCCAAAGGAGTTACAATTGGCCCTGTAGAAGCACTAGAATTAGTACCTCCTCAGATACTTAGATATTCTATAGCAAGAAGTAAAGTAAACCGTCATATTGACTTTGATACAGGTAATACCTTATTTGAAATGGCAGATGAATATGAACGTATACTGTCAGAAACATCGAAAAAGATTGAAGGTGAATTATCGAGAAGGCAAGAAATTGCAATAAAAACGAATAATGGTGCACTCCGACTAAGTCAAATAAATAGAGGAGATGACCCAAAGGATTCTTGGGCAGGAGTTTCATTCCGACATCTATCTTTACTTGCTCAAATAAAAAGTGATGATGGTGATGTTTGGGAATCTCTAAGAAAAAGTGGCCATATAGAAAAAACACCAACATCCGCTTTAGAAGAAAGATTGAGGAGGATGCGAAGTTGGATTAATGGGCCACATTTCCCCGAGGATTCCAGAATAGAAATTCAGAAAGTGATCAGTGAAAATGCTAAAGGAAATATTACCAGAGAGCAAATAAATTTTTTAATAAATTTAAAAAATAGATTAGAAAAATGTGAATGGAATGATAGCATAATAAATAATGAAATAAGAGATACTGCTAGAAAGGCCGAAATTGGCATAAAAGATGCATTTGTTGCCATTTATTGGTTGTTAATTGATAAGAATAATGGCCCAAGAATTGTATCAATAATTTCTGAATTACAAAGAATTGAAGTGATTGATTTGTTTGAAACTATTCCTAATGTAAAAAATTAGAGTGAATTTATATCTAAAGAACGGGGTTCAGGCATACCCAATCTAGCTTCGGAGATTGCCTCAACTTCCATTTTTGCACCCGCCATAGTAGTAACGAATGGGATATTCAATTCTACGGCCAATCTTCTCATCATATTGCCATCTAAAACTGCGCCGCCAGTAGAACTAGGTGTATTAATTATCAAGTTAATCTTACCCTGTCTCATAAGATCTAAAGCATCAGGGGAAGAGCCTTCAGAAATCCTGTAACATGTTTCCACTGATAATTCTCCAGATTCTCGCAGTGTCCTAGAAGTCCCCCTGGTTGCATATAATTTGAAACCCATTTCTTGTAATTTTTTTGCATGAGAAATGACTCCAATTTTATCTTTATCATTAACTGTCAAATAAACTCCGCCTTCAGTAGGAACTGGAGATTCAGTAGCTAATCGTGCCTTGAGGTATGCAGCGGACGCCCGCACATGAGAGCCCATTACTTCACCAGTTGATTTCATCTCTGGCCCTGGCGCAGGATCTAAACCTCTGAGTTTTATGAATGGGAAAACTGGAGCTTTAACAGATACTGCAATATTTTGCGGATTGGGTATTGGGAGATCTTCAAGATTATCTCCTAAAGCAACCCTAGCTGCTATTCTTGCAAGAGGGACTCCTGTAGATTTAGCAACAAAGGGGAACGTCCGAGATCCGCGAGGGTTAACTTCTAAAACGTATAATGTTTCATCTCTTATGGCAAATTGTATGTTAAAACACCCTCTTATTCCTAGACCTAATCCAATTTTTTCTGTCCACTCCTTTACTTCTGATAGCATATTTTCAGAAACATTCTGAGTGGGAATAAAACAAGTAGAATCTCCAGAATGTATACCTGCTTCTTCTAAATGCTCCATAATAGCTCCAATGAGAACTGTTTTTCCATCACAAACAGCATCAACATCCAATTCCATTGCATTTCCTAAATATTCATCAATTAATAGAGGCCTGTCGCTAGCGATATATGCTTCTTTCATATATGCATCAAGTTGTTCATCAGAAGATAGTATTTCCATCCCTCTTCCTCCCAGAACATAAGACGGTCGTATTAAGACTGGATATCCGATTTTCTTGACCGCATCTCTTACTCCTACGGAAGATTTAGCAGTAAGGCCATTTGGCATTCTTAGTTTGTTTTTTGAAGCAAAATTCTCAAATCTATGTCTGTCGCTAGCCTCATCGATTACAGAAGGACTAGTGCCTTGAATAATAGTATTAAGGCCTAACGAATTTAAGTATTCTAGATTATCGCCCAATGGTAAGGCTAAATTTATTGCAGTTTGCCCTCCAAATTGCAGTAAAATGCCATCTGCAGATTCTCTCAATAATATTTCAGAAACGGTTTCTAAAGTCAATGGGTCAAAATAAAGTCTATCGCTGGTATCAAAATCTGTTGAAACAGTTTCAGGGTTATTGTTTATTATTATCGCTTCGTGATTAAGATCTTGTATTGCTCCTGCGGCATGTACACATGCGTAGTCAAATTCTATTCCTTGACCGATTCGAATAGGGCCTGAACCAACTACTACCATTCTTTTTTTACTAGTTTTTTTGCTTTCAGGGATTTTATCAATCCCATTAATTACCTTGCCTCCCTCATATGTTGAATAATAGTAAGGAGTAACTGCAGCAAATTCAGCTGCACAAGAGTCGACCATTCTGAATCGTGGATGAATTCCTAATTCATGTCTTCTTTTTGTAATTAAAAATTCATTTATCTTGTCGGAATTTTCTTCAGAGAACCCGGAAAAGGCTTCAGCGATATATAGATCCGAAAAGCCCATTCCTTTCCAAATTCGTAATTTTTCTTCTGGAATTTGAGAGATATCTAAACCTGATTTGCCCGCAGATACCACCTCTGATTCTATCGAAGCCATTTGCTCAAATCTATGTAGAAACCAGCGAGTCACACCGCCGGTTAAATTTCTTATATTTTCAATTCCATATCCTCTTCTGAAGGCTTCAAATATAGCGGTAATTCTCCTATCAGAGGGGATTGTAAGCCATTCTTCTAATATCTCATCTGGAAGAGGTGCTGATGAGTCTATATCTTGAAAATCTCCATCTGAACAGTCAGCAATAGTTAACGGCCCCGGATGTGGACTCCCATATTCTAGACTGGCCCATGCCTTAAGACATGCCTCTTCAAACGAGCGCCCTATGGCCATTACCTCACCGGTTGATTTCATGGATGTTCCTATCGTCCTATCTGCAGTTCTGAATTTGTCAAATGGCCATCTAGGTATTTTTACGACGCAATAATCTAATGTTGGCTCAAAGGCTGCAGTAGTACCTTCACCAGTAATCGGATTTGGCAATTCATCTAAAGTATATCCAACTGCTATCAATGCTGCCATTCTAGCAATAGGATATCCGGTCGCTTTCGAAGCCAATGCTGAAGAACGAGAAACACGAGGATTTACTTCAATAACTCGAAAATCACCATTAGACTGATTAAATGCGAATTGTACATTACATCCGCCCTTGATATTCAAACGGCGTATCAATTTCAATGCAGCATCTCTAAGCATTTGGTGATCCTGATCGGACAATGTTTGCTGAGGAGCCACAACAATAGATTCGCCCGTGTGAACTCCCATAGGGTCTAGATTTTCCATAGTACAAACAATAATTGCATTGTCTGCATCGTCCCTCATAACTTCGTACTCATGCTCTTGCCAGCCAAGTATACTTTCTTCAACAAGTACTTGTCCAATTGCAGAATGAAGAATTCCCTGACTTGCTATCTCAACTAATTGTCCTTTGTTAAATGCCGTACCCCCTCCAAGTCCCCCCAATGTAAAAGCAGGCCTTATCAGGAAAGGGTAGTCTCCTAAAGTTTCAGCAGCCAATAGAACTTCATCAATTGAAGAGCAAGCTATTCCTTTACATACAGGAAGATCTATTTCTTCACATGTTTTCTTAAATAAATCTCTATCTTCTGCTTCATCAATAGAAACTAAATCACAACCAATTAATTCGACTCCTAATTCCTCTAATGAACCATCATGAGATAAAGCGGAAGCAAGGTTTAGAGCGGTTTGCCCTCCCATACCTGCTAACAAGGCATCAGGTTTTTCAATTTCCAAAATACGCTTTACAACCTCTGGAAGGAGTGGTTCTATGTATATTCTATCAGCCATTTCGGGGTCATTTTGGATAGTAGCAGGATTTGAATTTATTATTATTATTTCATAACCATCATCTCTTAACGCACGACATGCTTGAGAACCTGAGAAATCGAATTCAGCAGCCTGACCTATGCGGATAGGTCCACTACCTAATATGGCAATTCTTTTGATATCGTCTCTTCTGGGCATTAAAACATATCTCCTTCGGAAATTAATGATTTTAATGCTTTATGATTATTATTTCTTACAAGGTCTGAAAATCTATCAAAAAGTGAAGAGGCATCATGTGGCCCTGGGCAAGCTTCAGGATGAAATTGGATTGTAAAAGCAGGCCTATCAATTAAATCAAGTCCTTCAACAGTTTTGTCATTAGCATTAATATGACGTACCTTGAAATCTGCTCCTAGGATATTTTCATTAATTCCAGAACACAGACCGGAAGGATGAGGAGATAACATTCCATTATCTGGATCTTCTAACGCATAACCATGATTTTGACTAGTAATTATCACTTTTCTTGTTTCAATATCCAATACTGGTTGATTGGTACCTCTATGTCCATATCTTAACTTGTAAGTCCTTAATCCTGCAGCTAATCCCATTAACTGGTGTCCAAGACATATGCCCATGACAGGTAGTCCGGAACGAACAGCAGCGGCCAACGTATTTCGGGCAATTAAAGCATAACCTTGATGCGCCGGATCGCCAGGCCCATTTGAGGCAAATAATGCATCGGGGTTCCAATCATTGATAATTGTTTTAAAATCTGAAGATGCAGGACACCATACAACCTCGAAACGGTTGCATAATTCGCGAAGAATATTATATTTAACTCCACAATCTATTGCTGCCAGTCTTGGTAATTTATGCCCTTGCTCATCTGTCGCACCAGGATTCATCAAAATAGCTTCATTACAAGTAACTGAAGATACTAAATCTTCACTATCTGGGGGTAGCATATTTTCCAATAAAGATGAAATTTCTTCTTCCTTCTCCAGCGGGCCAAATGCACAGAGTAATGTACCAAACTCTCTGACTTTTTTTGTTAATTCCCTTGTGTCGATATTCTCTATTCCAGGGACATTATGTAATTGTAAAAAATCATGTACACTCCCAATACTGTCTCTGTGATCGGGTATTTTCATTACTTGTTTGCAAATAACTCCCCTTGGGTGAACTCTCGAAGATTCTGATTGTCCCGGAATAATACCATAATTACCTAACAAGGGCCAAGTAAAGGTAAGAATCTGTCCAGCAAATGAAGGATCAGTTAGACTTTCCTGATATCCAGTCATTCCTGTTATGAAAACTAGTTCACCTTGAGAAATTGTCTCTGAACCAAATAGTTTACCTTCAAATCTAGAACCATCAGCCAATAAAAGTACGCCTTTTTTACCCTTTGACTGAGAAATTTCATCTGAATCTATTAGAATATCAGCAGCATCTACGAAAGTTGGATAATCTTTTACTCCATGTCCTGAAGAGCCGGGAGAGAATCCTCGCCTTATCATCGAGTCCGACATCAACGATGCTGCCAAACTACGACTATTAATCATTGAGAATAATATAACTGAAAAGGGGTGTTAAAGAAAGAATATTTACTCTTCCTCAGAAATAACAACTTTCTTTCCACGGGCAGAAGGCAATACTTTTATTTCCCCCCCTCTAAATTTTTCATTGGCATCTATTTTACCCACCCATCTATCTAAGAAAATAGCTAGAGCGGCGACTTCTGAATGTGGTTGGTTACCTATACAAATGTTATAATCAGATAAGCCATAAACCTCTCCTGGAACTTTAGTTCCTCCGACTACAATAATCAGGGAATTATCATTGGGTATTTTTGGTATTATCTCTTCCATATCTTCACCATACATTGTCAAATGTATTATAGTTGAGGATTTGTTCTTAGAAATTTTTCTTAGAAATTTTAATGGTTTGGGTTCATAATAGCAATTAAAAAGGCCCCCAAAACGTGAAGTTACTGAATTCCAGGTTTCAATAGGAGAGTTATCTTCTTCACCAGATAAAATAATCTTATCAGCACCAAAAGCACGTGCTGTGAGTCCCAAATGAGAAGTTATCCTCTTATCTCTTTCCCTCCTGTGGCCCAGCCTAAGTACGCAAATCTCATTTGATTCGGAAGTATCCACAGAGTTTATGCGTAGGGATTCTCTTCATCAGTATGTCCCTCAACATCAAGGTTTTCATAAGATGCAGAGATATTTACATCCATATTTAACATACTTGAACTGACCCATTGAAGAAGAAGAGCGTCGAAAAAGAATTTTGATCCTAAATAAACCATAACAGAGAGAGTAAGAAGTCTTCCAGTAGCAAATGCTGCTGATTCTCCTCCTAATTCATCGTAGTGAAGAAGTAATGGTTCTATGATATAGAACATCCCTAGTACTATCAATAAACCACCTAGATTAGATATAGTAGCATTTCCTTTTTCTCTACCCATTACAATAACAAAAGTAGAAAGAAAAATTATGGCAGCCACAATTAAACTTAACATTTCAAATTCAAATTGACCTATCATTGATGCAGGAATATTGGAATCATTGACAGTATTTCCTCCTTTTTTAATAGATATCCACCAGAATAAAGCACTAGTCATCATTAATGCTCCAGACATTAAACCTCTTTGATTAATCATCTCCCTTACATGATGCGAATCTTTGGGTTTTAATCGTTGTATTATTGAATCCATTATTAACAGAGTTTGGCCATCGGGCGATTGATTATTAGATACTCCGCTATTACTTTGTAAGAGTTCATCACCTATGTCCTCTCCCATGGCCATTGGAGGCTTGCGTGTCTGCCACATCATAAAGGATACGTAGGATAGAGAGATAAGATGGCTGACTGGCGACCTATTATAAAATGCCGAGACAATGGCTTTCCAAGAATAATGGGGGTCATTAATGTCACTCCAGACTCTTTTTTTGAAAGATCTAGAGCAAGTAATTTGGATGAAATATTGGAAAGAGCTATTTTCATGTCTGAAAATGGCGCTGATTGGATAGATATCGGGGGAGAATCAACCCGTCCCGGGGCTACAGAAGTAACATTAAAAGAAGAATTAGATAGAGTTTCTAAGGCTATAGAAATAATTAGAGACGAATTACCGAATATAGGAATATCTGTAGATACAAGAAAATCGGAAGTTGCAATGAGTGCATTAAAACATGGAGCAGATATGGTAAATGATATTTCTTCTTTATCAGATCCCAATATGAAAAATGTAATTTTAGAAAATGACGCACCCATATGTATAATGCATATGCAAGGAATACCTAAAAACATGCAAAATAATCCTCTTTATGAAGACGTAGTGAAAGAAGTTAAGGGGCATTTGAAACTTATTAGTGAAGAATTAATACAATCTGGAATAGATAGGCGAAAAATAATTAATGATCCAGGGATAGGTTTTGGAAAACTTCTAGAACACAATTTAAGCCTATTATCAGCGGGTAGAGAAATTGTTGCACATGAATCAATGTCTCTAATGTGGGGAGTTAGTAGGAAAAAAATGTTTGAAGATTTATTGGGAAGGAATGAAACCAAAAATAGGCTCGCAGGAACATTGGGAGTTGCGGCAATGGCGCCAAAGAAAGGAGTAGATATAATTAGAGTTCATGATGTTAGAGAGCATTATGACTTATACACATCTATGGCCTCACTGGAGTGATTTCAATGTCAGAGAATATTTCTGGAGATGTATTTGATTTTGATGAAAATCTAAGAATAATAGGAACAGCCCATATCAGTAAGAAATCAATTGAAACAGTCCTTACGGAGATTGAAGCATGGCAGCCCGATATTGTTGCAGTAGAATTATGTGAATCTAGATTGAGAAGTTTAAAGGAACCTGAGAAACTAGAATCTGAGACTCTTCTCGAAATAGTAAAAGAAGGAAAAGCGCCAATGGTCATTTTACAATCGGCATTGGCTGCAGAACAAAGAAGAATGGGACTTACTACTGGAGAAAGACCTGGTGCTGAACTATTAGCAGCAGTAAATGCTGCAGAAGAACGAGAGATACCAGTAGAATTGGTTGATCGTGACGTTGTCATTACATTGAGAAGGGCTTGGAAAAAAATGGGATTTAGAGAAAAATGGAATGTCCTATATGCGATGCTATGGGCAGAAGAAGATGAGGAAATACCAATAGATGAATTATTGGAAGATTCCGATATGCTTAGTAATATGTTAGAAGAAGCTCGTGATATAGCACCAGGTGCAGGATACACATTAATAGATGAAAGAGATATTTATTTGTCCGAAAGAATAAGACAGATAAGGCACAAAGGAAAAGTTTTGGCTATAGTAGGCGCAGGACATGTGAATGGCATAAATGAGAATCTAAACAAAGAAGAAGCCAATTCAGAAAAAATAATCAATGAATTAAATGAGACTCCTGAGAAGTCCAAATGGCCAAAAATAGTTATGTTACTGATACCAATATTAATTTTCTCTGCAATAGGTTGGTTGGCATACAATGGTGAGATTGCTGCTATCCAAGAAGTTGCTAAAACTTGGTTAATATTGAATATGGCTTTTGCTGGACTAGGAATAATAATCGCCAGAGGCCATCCATTATCGGTCATAGTGGGTTCTTTGGCATCTCCTTTTACTTCATTAAATCCGACACTGGCAGCAGGGTGGTTTGCTGGCTACACACAATTCAAAATGTCTACTCCAACGGGAAAAGATGCTCAGGATTTTCTAAAGTTGGATGATTGGTCATTGCTCTGGAAAAATAATGTTGGGAAAATATTACTAGTCACTACTTTCGGAAACGTAGGATCTTCCGTAGGAGCATGGATAGGAACAGCAGGAATAATAGGGCTACTAGTGGGCCTATGAAGGTGTAGGAACATGGTAAACTATGGCTTTGTAATTGACAATAGGAAATGTATTGGATGTCATGCATGTACAGTTGCATGTAAATCTGAACATGAAGTACCGATTGGAGTTAATCGGACTCATGTAAAATACATTGAAACTGGAGAGTACCCTAATAATTCGAGAGAGTTTTCAGTACATAGATGCAATCATTGTGAAGATTCTCCATGTACAACGATATGTCCAACTATTGCATTATTCACACGAGAAGATGGAATAGTTGACTTTGATGATGAGAGATGTATAGGTTGTAAATCATGTATGCAAGCTTGTCCCTATGATGCTCTGTATATAGATCCGAATAAAGGTACTGCGGCAAAATGTAATTATTGTGCACATAGAATAGAAGAGTCGTATGAGCCTGCATGTGTCATTGTTTGTCCTACAGAAGCAATTATCTCCGGCGATTTAGACGAGGAAAACTCTTCAATATCGAATTATATTTTAGAAAATGATGTGAGTGTCAGAAAACCTGAATCGGGGGCAAAGCCAAACCTATTCTACATTGATGCGAGTCCAGAAATGTTAGATCCATTAGCAACAGAAAGAACGCAGTCCTACGTATGGAGTGAACAGGCAGCAGGCGTTGGACACTATGCAAAATATGCAGAAGAAAGAATTTCTAATGCGAACACTAATTCTATGATAGTACAATTAGCACTAGAAAAGAAGGCTAAATCATCTAATCCACGTGATAGGGCAATCATTAGAGATGTCATGGAAAGATTAGATAAAGATACTGAAATGAATGCAAAAAGGACCTATGACCAACCTAGTAAAGGGATTTTGTGGGGATGGGAAGTATCTGCTTACATATGGACGAAGGCGATTTCTGCTGGTCTCTATATGGTAGCAATGATAGGCTGGTTATTATTTGATTATGACTTAAACGAATACGGACTATTATGGCCAGTGATAGGAATAAGTCTGATATTTTTGGCTATTACAGGAATTTTGTTAGTAATGGACCTAGATAGGCCTGAAAGATTTCTTTATGTTATGCTTAGGCCGAATTGGGATTCATGGTTAGTCAAAGGAGCATATGTTCTCTCATTATTTGGAGGTATTTTAATATTAAATCTAGTAATAATTATTTTTAATTTGGATATAATTTATCTTAAGTTATTAGCAGTAATAGGTATACCTGTTTCAATTCTAACTGGCGTCTACACGGCCTGGTTACTACAACAAGCCAAAGGCAGGTCGTGGTCAAAAGATAAATTACTTCCGTTTAGATTTTTAATTGATACTTTAATTATAGGTATTGCATCATTATTACTAATATCTAACTACGATGAAATACTATACGCTTTAATCTCAATTGGAGTATTAGTATTCTATTGGCATGAAGGAAAGAGAATGATAATTAAACCTCAAATGGAGTCATTGACATAGGCGGAATCTTAATGAAAAAGGATAGTCTTATTGAGAGAATTGCGGTAAAATTAAAGATTATACCAGATCTTTCTAGAAGAGAAATAAATTTGAAGAATCATGGGGTATTAAGAAAATATCCTTCACCGGAAAATTGGCATAATCATACAGAATTAGATGCTCAGGCATGGCCAAAAAGAATTGAAAAGAAATATTCGCTTATCCCCACTACATGTTTTAATTGTGAATCAGCATGTGGTCTGATGGCATATGTAGATAAGGAAACAGGAAAAGTCAGTAAATTTGAAGGAAATCCTCATCATCCGGGTTCAAGAGGGAGAAATTGTGCAAAAGGGCCTGCGACAATAAATCAGATCAATGATACTGAGAGAATTTTATTTCCATTAAGGAGAAAGGGAGACAGAGGATCAGGCGAATGGGAGAGAATAAGTTGGGAAGAAGCATTAGATGATATTGCAAGTAAAATAAGATCTTCACTCAAAACTGGAGCTAAAGATAAGGTAGTCTATCATGTTGGCAGACCAGGTCATGAAGGATATACAAATAGAGTTCTAAAGGCATGGGGAGTGGATGGACATAATTCTCATACCAATATCTGCTCTGCAGGTGCGAGAACTGGATATGCACTATGGCATAAACATGATCGTCCATCTCCAGATCATGCTAATGCAAAAGTTATTCTTCTGACTTCATCGCATTTAGAAACTGGACATTATTTCAATCCACATGCACAAAGAATCTTAGAAGGCATGATGGATGGTGCAAAATTAATTGTAATAGATCCAAGATTGTCAAATACTGCTGCGATGGCAGATCATTGGTTACCTACATGGCCAGGTTCAGAACCAGCATTATTTTTAGCATGGGCAAAAATTATTTTAGAAAAGAAATTATATGATCGTGAATTTATAGAGAATTGGGTCAATTGGGATGAATGGATGAAAGCAGAGCATCCGAAGGAAAAATGTGAATTTGACAGATTTATTGAATTGTTACTAATTGAGTATGAGAAATACACTCCAGAATATGCTGCATCGGAATGTCGCATACCAGTTGAACAAGTAATAGAAGTTGGAGAAGTAGTAGCATCAGCAGGTAAAAGGCTGTGTACTCATGTTTGGAGAGCTGCAGCAATAGGTAATCTAGGTGGCTGGCAAGTTAGTAGAACACTGCATTTTCTGAATGTTTTGACTGGTTCAGTAGGAACCGAGGGAGGAACTGCCCCTAATTCTTGGTCTAAATTTAAGCCTGAATTATTCGATGAACCTCCTGATCCAGATGGATGGAATGAATTACATTTTCCCCCAGAATATACTTTATCACACTTCGAAATGAGCCATATTCTTCCGCATATGATAAAAGAAGGGAGGGGGAAAATGGATGTTTATTTTACTAGAGTTTTTAATCCTGTTTGGACATATCCTGATGGCTTTACTTGGATTGAGATGCTTCAGAACAAAGAAGCTTTAGGTTGCCATATAGCATTAACACCGACATGGAATGAGACTGCTTTTTTTGCCGACTATGTTTTACCAATGGGTCATGCTTCTGAACGTCATGATATTAATTCATATGCAACCTCAGCAGGAAAATGGGTTGCATTTAGACAGCCCGTACTAAGAGAGTTTTCACGCAGAGAAGGCAAAGATGTTGAATTCACGCATGAAACTAATCCTGGAGAAGTATGGGAAGAAGATGAGTTTTGGATAGAATTATCATGGAAAATAGATGATGGAACTATGGGCATTAGAGAACATTTCATGAGTCCATACCGAGAAAATGAAAAAATTACGATAGATGAATATTACAAATATACTTTTGAGCGGGTACCTGGTTTAACTGAAGCTGCAGAAAAGGAAAATCTTGATGCTTTAGAATATATGCGAAAGCATGGGGCTTTTTTGATTGAGCCTGCAACGTACAAAAAACATGAAGAAGAAGGTTGGCCAACTCCTTCAGGTAAGCAAGAATTTTACTCTTTCACTATGAAAGAGTTTGGCTATCCGGAACATACTATCCCTCATTATAAAGTAAATAGTCAAGTACATCCTAGTAATTTACAAGGAGAAAATGAATACTGCCTATTACCTAATTTTAGACTTCCACAGCATATACACTCAAGATCGGCAAATGCTAAATGGCTAGTAGAAATAGCACATAGGAATCCAATATGGCTTCATCCTAAAGATGCAAAAAAATTAGGAATTGCAGAAGGAGAATTATTGAAAATAGAAACGGAAATAGGTTGGTTTGTCGATAAAGTATGGGTAACTGAGTCAATAAAGCCAGGAGTAGTTGGATGTTCGCATCACATAGGAAGATGGAGGAGGAACCAGGATGCTGGAAATCGTTTTTTGACAAATACTGTAGATATTCAAGATAAGGGAGATGGTAAATGGCGCATGAGTACTATTAGTGGGATAGAATCTTGGAAATCTGATGATCCGGATACAAATAGGATTTGGTGGAGAGACGGAGGAGTACATCAAAACATTACCCATGCAGTTCAACCGGACCCCATAAGTGGGGCACATTGTTGGCTGCAGAAAGTCAAACTTAGTAAGCCCAATTCGGGTGAAAAATACGGAGATATAGAAGTAGATACGCAAAAATCATTTGAATATTACAAAAAATGGAATAAAATGGCAAAAGAAAGAGAAACACACCCAAGAAAGGAACGTAGGCCATTATGGATGAAAAGACCGTTATCTCCGCAAAAGAAAAATTGGTACATTAATGAAGAAGAGTGAAAAAATGGATATAGGAATTATCATAGCACTTTTTCTAATAATACTTACTGCTTTTTTATTTTCGCCATTGGGACTGGGAGGAGGAGTTCTCTATATGCCAATTTTACATTATTTAGTAGGCTGGGATATCCCATTATCTGTTTTAGGATCTTTGATGTTAATTTTATCTGTATCATTAGGAAGTAGAATGGCACACATGAAAGGAGGGTATGCTATAATTGAAATTGGAAAAAGCGGCGTAATGCCTGCCATTTTGGGGGCGATATTTGGAACATTGTCAAGCTATTTTCTAATTATTTTCTTAGGAGATTTTACAATTAAAATTGCGGCTTCAGGGCTACTTATATGGGTCATAATAAAGACCATAAGGCAATTGAGAGGAGAAAATGCACTAGGTGATGATGACGGAATATCGCCAGAAAAAATAACAAAAGAAACTCTGAATAAATATAGATTTTTATGTTTTTTCGGAGGAATGACTTCTGGAGCATTAGGAATGGGCAGTGGTATGTTACTTGTCACTTTTCATCGTACATTATTTTCTTGGAAGCCACATTATGCAGCAGGAACTTCAGCACATATTGTCATGCTAATGGTCCCTGTAGGTATAATTTCTCATCTAGTAATTGACGGCACAGGAGGGGCACTTTGGGGCAAATTGGGATATTCAATATTCATTATTGCAATTGCTATGCCAATAATTTCATGGCTAGGATCTAGAGCTGCAATAAAATTAATCCCTCAAAGATTGTTGACATATCCGTTCTTACTTGCAGTAATAGGTAGTTTAATTAGATATGTCATAGATATTGCTGGAATTATTTGATGGATTCCAAGATTATTGCTATCCCTTGTCCGCCGCCTATGCAGGCTGTTGCAACTCCATATTTTCCGCCACATCTCCTTAATTCGTGTGCCAATGTTAAGACTAATCGCGTACCAGTTGCAGCAAGGGGGTGTCCCAATCCTACTGCACCTCCATTGACATTTACTTTGTTAATATCTAGCCCTAGATCTTTGATACAAGCTACTGCTTGGCCGGCGAATGCCTCATTAATTTCCCAACGGTCAATATCTTCAATATTCAAACCTGCCTTTTCCAAAGCTAGACGACTACTTGGAACTGGACCATAAGCCATAATTGCTGGTTCTAAACCTACAATCCCCCAATTAACAATACGAGCCAAGGGAGAATCTCCATCAGAAGATGCTTGAGATGCTGATTTTATCACAACAGCAGCAGCACCATCGACAACTCCACTGGCATTACCTGCAGTAACAAGACTTTCTGGGCCAAAAGCAGTTCTTAGTTTTGATAAAGATTCAGGAGTAGAATCTAAAACTACGTGGTCCTCATCTTTGTATGTTATTTCACCAACTGGAACGATTTCTTGTTCCCATATGCCATTCTCAATTGAAGTAGCTGTTCTTTTATGTGAAAGAGCAGCAAAATCATCAGTTTCTTTACGAGTAATCCCTTTCCTACGGCAAATCTCATCAGATGTTTGAGCCATGAATGACCCACACATACTATCTAATAGATTAGAAAAAAGATAATCTTCCATATCCTTTTCCAATATTGTATCTTTTTTTGGCGGTCTTGCCAGCTTGTATGTATCTCTCATGCCACGTAGTACATGCGGTGATTGAGATAGATTTTCCATACCTCCGGAAACTATTGTTGAAGCTTCTCCAAGCATTATCATCTGTGCACCAGTAATTATTGATTGAATCCCTGAACCACAAATTCTTGATAGTGTTAGCATAGGAACTTCCTGGGGTATATCCGCTCCTAATCCTGCATGTCTGGCGCCAAATATCGCTTGATCACAGGTTTGTAATGCATAACCCATTACAACATGATCAATATCCTTTGGAGAAGTTCCAGTTTTATCCAATGCCCCTCTAATAGCTATTTCACCTAACTTGAGTGCACTAGTATCTTTCAATAAACCTCCAGGTTTACCATCTCCTCTTTTACCTCCTTGCCATTCACAAAAAGGAGTGCGAGCACCTCCAACTATTACGACATCTTCACCTAACATATTGATTCCGAAATATAAGTCATTCAAGAGGATGACGATTATATATCTCAGGAATCATCAGGCAACTCGTTAATAGAACCTAGATAGTCAGGTAAATCAACGCCAGCCATCTTTGCTACATCATGGATAGGTGGCAAACTTTGTACTAAACTGCTAACGAAATTACTGGTTGCAGAAGATCCATCTCCAGAGGCGTTACCTCCATCCCAAACAGTTACTTTGTCTATCTTGATGTTTCTTATTGCTTCAACTTGTGCAGCCACCATAGCTTCTATTTTCTCGACCATTAATAACGTAGCTGCTGCTTTTGCATCCCCTGAAGCACTCTTAACCAAATCAGTATAACCTACAGCTTTAGCCTCTAGAACTCTTTGAATACCAGTTGCTTCAGCAGTATATTTTGCAAGTAAACCATCAGCTTCACCTTGTGCTACGACGCGTATACGCTCTGCTTCCGCAGCTGCTGCAATTTCTATTTGCTGTTTCTGAATTTCTTCACGAACAATTTCTTGTGCGCGTAGAGTTTCTTCTGTTTCCACGAATTTTGCTCTCTGAATTTCGGCTTCCGCCTTTGCTTGTTCTACTTCAGCAGATTGTTTTGCTTTGGCTTGCTCTATTGCAAGTTCGGCATTAGAACGAGCAATTGATGCTCTAGCAGTATTTTCACCTGTAATAGCCTCAGCCTCTTGTTGTTCGACATACATCCTACGATCTACATCAGCCTTTTTTACACTCATTAGACCTTCAGCTTCTGCTTGAGCGACTGCTTCGTCTTCTAGTTTCTTTGCCCTAGCAACTTCAGTTGCACCATATTGTCTCGCTCTAGCAACATCTGCATCTGCATTAGCACGTGCCTGAGAAGCGGCTTTCTTACCAATACTTTCAATATAATCAGAATCGTCAGTAATGTCTACTAAGTTAACATTTATCAGATACAAGCCTATTTTCAAAAGTTCAGTATCAACATTCTTTTGTATTTCTGATAGGAATGCTTCACGGTCTTGGTTAATTTGTTCAATAGTAAGAGAGGCAACTGTGAGACGTAATTGACCCAAAATAATGTCAGCCGCCATAGACTCGATATCTGCGATACTTAATCCAAGTAGTCTATTTGCTGCATTTGACATAACTGGTGGATCAGTACTAATTGCAACTGTGAACGTACTTGGTATACTTATCCTGATGTTTTGAAGTGAAAGCGCGTTTTCAAGTGGTATTTGGATAGTTATTGGAGTCAATGGCAAAAAGGCATAATCTTGAATCAAAGGCCAAACTAAAGTTGCTCCACCATGTATCGTCTTTGAAGCTCTACCTTTTTCTGTTCGTCCGTAAACTACCATTACTTTATCTGGCGGACATCTTTTATATCTCTGTGCAAAGAACATTATGGTAGCCGCAAAAACTAATATCATTGCAAAAAGCATGATTATCAGTAATGCTCCCCCACCATCATTACTATCTTCCTGCATTGCTTCAAATACTACCATCTTCAATATCTCCGATACCCATGAGAGAGTATTCAGTCATGAATGCTTCGCCGTACTGGTACAAAATATGGAAGGAAAATTAAATCCTTTCTACTATTAAAACACCGGCTACAACTTCTTTTACTTGTATCATTACACCTGTCTCAATTGTCGTTTTATTGAAAGAACGTGCCGGATAAGTTCGCATAGTTCCACCAACATTAACCTGTACTTGGCCAATATTTTCTTCTCCAATACTTAGGTAAACTGTCCCTCTAGCGTTGACGGCATTTTCAATAGCTATTGTACCATCAGCTTGAAGACCTATAAAAAATTCAAATAATTTTCCAGTTCCTACCATAGAAGCAAACCCGGTCATTCCTCCAACAATGATTGCAATTGCATTACTTCCGTCTGATTTTAAAACAAATAAACCACCAAGACCAAAGAACATCAAAAACGCCATTATACCTTGAAATGTTAAAGCTTTGAATGAAGCGTCCGCACCAATTGCATCTATATCCGTACCGAACACTCCATCAAAGATATCGGCAGTTATTCCTCCGATCATTACTAATGCAAACCAAAACAAAAAAAGTCCACCACCAATCACGGCTGAACCTGCAAATATTAACTCCAGTAGGCTTGGAGATTCTAAACCAAGAAAGCTAAAAATCATTTCATCTAATAGACCCATTACTACATGTCTAAATGTACTTACCATTTGACATATTCGGATAAATTAATAAAAAAATAGGAAATAATCTTATTTTAACCACTCTGCCAAAAGACGATCAAGATTCAATACAGGACCTAATAGTAAACCGGTAAAACCAAAAGCCAAAATTGTAGCATTATCTGAACTGATGAAACTTGAAAATAGAGTATATGATAATAGTAAAATTAATACAAGTATGATTGGGATTGTTACTCTCCTTAAGAATAATTGATAACCCCCTAGTAACTCATACGCTGGATTATTAACTACCTTATCAACAATACTCTCCGATGGAGATTTATCCAACAAAATTCCTCCTTTAAAGAGTTGCTAACCATACTATGGCCGCAAAAAATGTCATTGTTGCAGGTATTGCAATACCTAAGCCCTTTTTCACATTAGAATCTCCATCAGTAATTGTTAAACTTCCATTTTCATCTCTAGTGAGTTCGCTTTTTTCGAATTTGGAATAAGCATCAGAAAACTCTTGAGAATGTTTGGCAAAAAATAATAACACATAAAGACCTACAACAAGAGAGCTGCCTCCTGTAATGTTTAGCATTAATTCAACAAATTCTAAAATACCACCTTCTGCCTTATTGGCTATGATTAGTTGAGCGAAACCAATTATGAACCAGAGCATAGAGTCGGACCTTGCCATGTATGTACACGGAAGGCATTGATTAATGAATTTGTACCCGTAAATTCATCAGAATCATATCAGACTACTAGGTTTTTCATTCCAGATAACCCAAGTACCCTTTCCCGATGCTATTATTTTTCCATCATTATCCGTTAAAATTCCTTCACAATGTGCCATATTTTTTCCACGTCTTATTACTTTCCCATGTGCTATCAAATCAGTTCCCGAATATGCAGGATTGATATAAGAAATGTCTAATTGCGTGGTGGCACACCATTCTTCTTTTTCAATCAATGAAACTAATGCTCCACCTAGAGCAGTATCCAACATAGTTGCATGAAGTCCTCCATGAGCAACTCCTCCTGCATTGAGATGAGAATCTGAAACTTTTGTAGTAACTTTACAAGTACCATTTCCAAAAGCATCTAATTTTATCCCAATTAACTTTGCTAATCCAGATAATTGAGGTATTTTATCGCTTTCATCCATTTCTAATTCACCTAATAACTTCCCTTAGTAGTCTCACCTGTTTGTACTCTCCATAATCTTGAATACAATCCATTATTTGAGATTAGATCTTCATGAGTACCAGACTCGGAGACTTTACCATTTTCTAATACTGCTATAATGTCTGCAGAACGAACCGTAGAAAGGCGATGGGCAATTATTAGTGTAGTCCTATTTTCTGATATTTTAGTTATTGAACGTTGTAACGCTGCTTCAGTTTCATTATCTACATTACTAGTGGCTTCATCTAAAATAAGAACTGGGGCATCTTTCAAAACTGCTCTAGCAATAGCTAATCTTTGACGCTGCCCGCCTGATAATTTATGGCCATCCTCTCCAATATTAGTATCCCACTTATTGGGTAAATCTTCTATGAAACCTAAAGCTTCACCTATTTTTGCTGCTTCTAAAATTTCTTCTTCGGAGGCATTTGGATTACCATAAAGAATATTCTCACGCACGGTTCCTGGGAATAAAGTAGTATTTTGACTAACTAGACTAATAGATTTTCTTAACGAGTTAAGAGTAACATCAGTAATATTATGCCCATCTATAGATATTTTACCAGTTTGAGATTCATGAAATCTAAGTAATAATCTAATCAAAGTAGTTTTTCCTGAACCTGTAGCGCCAACTAATCCTACTGTCGAGCCAGCAGGAATTGATAATTGAAAATCGTCCAAAACAACTTCTCTACCTGGATATGTGAAATTAAGATCACTAAAAACAATACTCCCTGAGATATTGGAAAGTTTCAAATCTCCTTCAATTATTCCTACTTCAGTGTCTAATAAGTCTAAGACTCTGGTAGTAGAAGCCATGGCCCTTTGATACAAATCAAATGTTTGTCCGAGCCTTGTTAATGGCCATAAAAGACGTTGGGTAATAAAAACGATAATCGAGTATGCACCTATGCTCAGTTCTCCTTCTAGAGCCATCCATCCGCCGACAAGCATATTCGCTGTAAAGGCGAATAGAATAGCCATCCTTATCAATGGTACAAATGAGGCTGAAAGTTTTATTGCATTTCTATTAGCATCTCTGTAGAGCATAGAGGCTTGTGATACCCTCTCTATTTCTCTATCTTCAGCTGTAAATGATTTGATAGTAGTGATTCCTTGAAGATTATTATTCAAAGTTGAGTTCAGATCAGCGACCTCTTTACGAACATTTGCATATCTAATACCAATTTTTCTTTGAAAGATGAAAGACCCTGCAACAATAACAGGTACTGGTAAGATAGCCCAAATAGCAACTTCTGGTGCTAAAAAAAGCATAATCCCTCCCACCACAATTACTGTAGTTCCGACTTGAAACAAATCATTAGCACCCTGATCGAGGAATCTCTCTAATTGATTTACATCATCATTCATGATGGCCATTAATCCGCCAGTAGTTTGCTCAGAAAACCATTGCATCTCTAGATTTTGAATATGTGAATAGGCATCCATCCTCAAATCGTGTTGTGCAGTTTGGGCTAAATTTCTCCATAATACATCATAAAAATATTGGAAAAGGGACTCTAGTATCCAGATAATTGCCGTAATTACGGTCAATAGTAAAAATTGATCTTTTGGATCAGGATACCATTCTGCTAAAAATGATTCTTCTCTTAAGGCAACTACATCAATAGCTATACCTATTAAAAGAGGAGGTGCAAGATCCCAAATTTTATTCAATATTGAGCAAATTGATGCTAATAATACAGTAATTCTGTGCTGTTTTAAATGCGATAAAAGTCGCAACAAAGGGTGTTGAGTATTACGCACATAAAACCCTAGACTGTAGGGCGTTTCAATGTAAGCATCATACGCGCCAAACTACATAATTTCTTTCTGGCATTTGATAATTATTTGAATCAGGCCAATTCAGCATCTGTGCTAAGAAAATGAGTATAGTGACATTAGTGAAATTTGTTGCTTCATCAATAGAAAGATTCCCGACACATCCCCTTATGGCGCATCCTATTGGAACATAATGATAATGTCCAGCATCAATGAGTAATGCAGAGTGAAGTACGTTTTCCCCTAACAACTCTTGTGTTTTGTTTACTTCAGATAATGCAACTGTTTCATCAATATCGCTAGCAATAATAAGAATATCGGAATCAACAGAAGAAATCCCTGCACTCAACAAAGAACCATTCCATGGAGCCAGTAAGATAGTGGCCCATACTCTATCATCATGCATTTTAATGACACTTGTATTAGGATTTTGATCTTGCCATAACTCAATTATTTCACAAGAACTACCTATATTTATCTCATCTACGCCACCCGAAGATGTATCATTACAATCATCTTGTATATCGGACAAAAATATTTCAGCACCTGAAATCATCATAGAAGTAAAGCCACCTGTTGATTGACCAGACATTGCATAGCCATCATCAGGGTTTATACAACCATTAAGATAACCCTGATTCTGACTTTTGTGGGAAAGCCAATCAAAAGATTCCATAACATCTACAGGTCTTGCAAGCATCATTTCAGCGAAGTTATCTAACTGTACATCTAGCAATGTGCTATATCTATGATCTGGTGCAAATGCAAAAAAACCATGACTTGCTAAGTATTCTAAATAATGAGCCGATGCCCATCTTATACTTGGGAATCCATGGCTATATGCCACTACTGGCCTAGGCTCTGAGCAATCAGGCGATGCAGATTTCCAGGCATTGCCTAACCATGTATTGTCATATATCACGCCATCTCCATCTTCATCGGCGGTTGGGTACCATAACTGAAGAGTGATATCATGCCCTCTTGGTGAATTAAAAGTTAATTCCGATGTTCCAACATTAAATGGTCCTGAGCTATTTAGTGTCGTAAATGGCGTTAAATCGAATGGATCTACGGTGTCTAATAAACCATCATTATCATCATCAAAATCAGCATTATTTCCTATGCCATCTTGGTCAGTATCGTATTGCTCGGATGGATCATTTGGATAATTATCTTGTAAATTATTAACTCCGTCTCCATCTCTATCTAAATCGGAATTATCCCCTATGCCGTCATTATCCATATCAGATGTTTCATCAGGATTAAGGGGCAATTGGTCGTTTATATCCAGCGTCAAATCTCCATCATCATCGTCATCACAGACATCTCCGTCTCCATCAGAATCTGTATCTAACTGATCTGGATTAATCAATAAGATGCAATTATCAGACATATCATTTATGCCATCATCATCACTATCCAAAGGAGGAGGTGAGGTGCAACCTGAAAGAGTGGAGGAAAATAGGATCATAAATAAGAAAAAAGAAAAATTCTTTTTAGAAATCGGACACATAAAATAAGAATTCACATGTTGCTGAAATGAGAGTGACAAATAAACTTGTGTCCTTAACCTAAAAAAGATTTACTTAGAATGCTTGATCCGTCCATGAATTGGCCCATAAATCAAATATTCCTATACTTATATTTCCGGTTGTATTCGTTCTTACAGTATATAAATCACCGTTTGAAACTAGTTTTTCTCCAAGAAAATCTATCCAATAAAATTCCCACCAAGTACCATCAGGCAATGTTTGATTGACATTTTGAGTATCAAATCTCATTAAAGAAACTGAAGAAGTAGAATTATTGTAAGATAATAGTCCATGTATTTCCAACTGTTCGGGTTTTATATCAAGAGAAAGAGGATTGGAAATTACTCCGGACCAATATGAGATATTTCCAGATGAACTTTTTGGTAATGGATCTGGAATAAATGGGACAGGAGTTCTTTGAATATCTTTTTTAAGAGATAAAGAAATGTTGTCAGTTGTAACACTTAGAATGAATTTATCATCTCCAGAATAAGTCTCAATTCCAGTAATTAATGGAGGAATGCCGCGAGTTTCTATGATAATTAAATGTGTATCATTTGATGCACTAGCAACCTGCTGAGTTGAAGTTAGGTCTGCTGAGAAAGACCAATCAAGATCGTGCAATTGCTTAGTATCGAATGCAAATGGTGGCCAAAAACCGTCTGGATTTTCAGTAGCAGATTGGGCTAATTTGATGAAGGGGTTAGAATATTCAGGAATTTCATCCCTTCCTTCGTACCACTCATTCCCTATTCTGTAATTATTTGATTGCTGTCCTTCAAGATATTCTGTGTCAATTACAACCGTACCTCCTAAAATCAATCTAGAAGAAACTGAGCTTAGTTCGGCTTCATCATCCTTAATTACATTCCAATATATCTCTCCTCTTTGTGTTTGATATTCAGATACTAAAGTCGCTTCAACTCCAATCTGAGAGAAAATTTCTGAATATGAAATTACATCAAATGCATTATCTTTTGATAAAAGGTTAGAAAAGGATTCATTGTTGAATGGGAAGCAATCGTCATTTTCACATGAATCACTTAAAGGGACCGATAAACAACCTGAAATCATAGATAAAATGAGTACCAAAGATATTGAGAATACTGACTTCATGTAATGTTCCAAAAGGATATCGTTGATGAGACTATGTAAAGTAATTCCTTTATGGAGTAATAATTTGTACGTTGCCGCTATATGTGGTCGCCTACAGGGAAGAGTACGAAGGAGGGCGTGACAGCAGTGGATATCCTAGTAGTTTACAAAAAAAATTTTGAAGAAGTTCATGATAAGGCCCTTGAGAATATCAAGGAAATATTAGATAAATTGGTTACTGAACGTGGCATCAAAGTTGATTATACTGTTAGAGAAACTGTTCGAAAATCTGATTTTTTGGATAGAGATTTGGCCATAATACTCGGCGGAGATGGTACATTGACCTCTATAGTCCATTCAGTAGATTCAAAGACTTTGGTCATGGGTGTAAATAGTCATCCAAGAGAAATCAATAGTGAAGGCTCATATGGGTTTTATATGGGTAGCGAGCCTAATTTCTTCGCTAAAGATATTATTGATGCAATTGAAGGTAGAGCTATCGTCAATATTCTTCCTAGATTACAGGCAGAAATTGAAACTCCAAGTGGTAAAAAAATTATTTCTGATCCTGCTCTAAATGATTTATTAGTGGCGAATACACATCAATATCAACCTTCGAAGTATAGAATTCAAAGAATAAACGAACAAGGGAGTGACGAATTTGATGTGGTCCAGAAATCTTCAGGGTGCTTGTTCTCTACTTTTCTTGGACAGGGGGCTTGGTTTAGGCATGTAGCAAACATAGAAGGTTTTACTTTCCCATTGGAAGAGGTAAATGAAAAATATCTTTTCGTATCTAGAGATTTACCAAGAAGCGAAAGGATGGAAGATGGATCTTATTGGTCATGGACTGACAAGCCAACAAAAATAACAAGTGATATGCACAGAGGTTATGTTGTCAGTGATGGATGGGAAGAAACTCATTTTACTAGAGGCTCTACAGTAACAATAAGTTTGAATGGCCCCTCATTACAACTGTTAACCTTTAGAAGTACAATACACGACAGGGTCGCACATTGGATTAAATCATGATTTAGAGAATTTGCTCAAGGAATAATTTAGTTCTTTCATGTTTTGGATTATCAAAGAAAACATCCGGAGTATTTTCCTCAATTAGTAAACCTTCATCAAAAAGTATTACTCTATCCGCTACCTCTTTTGCGAAACCCATCTCATGAGTCACAACAATCATTGTAATATCTCTTTTTGCTAAATCTATCATTACATCAAGAACCTCTTTTATCATCTCGGGATCTAAAGCTGATGTTGGTTCATCAAATAACATTATTTTGGGATCCATGGCTAAAGCTCTAGCTATGGCAACACGTTGTTGTTGCCCGCCAGATAGTCCACTAGGATATTTGTATGCTTGCTCAGGTATCCCCACTCTTTCTAACAATTCCATGGCCTTTTCCTCGGCTTCTGTTTTGGAAATACCCTTAACTTTCATAGGAGCAAGTGTAATATTTTCCATAATAGTCAAATGCGGGAATAAATTAAATTGTTGGAAAACAAATCCAACTTCGGAACGAATATATTTTAGATCTTTAATTGATGTGTCATCATCTACTGTTATGCCATCTAAGATTATCTTTCCTCCACTGTGAGGTTGTAATCTGTTTAATGTACGAATAAATGTTGATTTTCCTGAGCCAGATGGACCTAAAATAACTATAATCTCTCCAGTACGAACTTCTATATCGATTCCTTTAAGAGCCCAAAAATCTCCAAAATTTACTTTAACTCCTTCAGCTTGTATAATTATTTCTTCATCATTTGTTTCATTCATGTTGCATCTCCTCCTCCTTCTTTAACTAATCCGAGACCCTTTTCTACTCCCATTGATACACGTGATAAGTAGAATGCGAAAATCCAGAATACTAAAGCGGTGAAATATACAGGTTCTAGGAAATCACCAAGGAATCTTAAGTCAGTATTAGCCATAGTTTTAGAAATTCTAAAGAAATCTATTATTTCAATTATGAATAAAAGAGTAGTATCTTTCCATAAACCAATAAATACACTTACTATTGAAGGTAGTGTTGTCCTAACAGCATTGGGTAATTCAACTTGGAGTTTTATTTGCAAAGGACTTAGTCCTAAGGCTAAAGCTGCTTCTTTTTGACCTTTATCAACTGCCTGTAATCCTCCCCTAATTACTTCAGCAATGTAACATCCTCCGAATATACTGAAAATAGCCATCATCCTGAGGATATTGTCAAAGTCTTCAGGATTAGTAAACAATGGGTCTGCAATGTCGGGCAACAAATACATCGCGAAATATAGCCAACAAATCAAAGGCCCTGATCTGACAATTTCTATTATTGCAATGCCTGGCCATTTTAATATTGGTAAATTACTCTGACGCCAGAATGCCAAGATAACTCCTATAACGAAACCTAATACACAACCTGCGGCTGCAACCATTAAATTAATCAAAAGACCTCCCCATTGAGATGGTTTTACGCCATCACGGGTTAGGGGCTCAAATATTGGCTCAAGGAAAGTGATATTATCTGATATTAACTTTGCAATACTTGCAATTATTTCTGGAGGATCTAGTATGAAAATCGTAAAGAAAAATGTTGATACAGACAATATCCCTATGTTCCTCTTTGCTTTATTTAATTTGTATTCTTCTACCTTATTTGAGTATAATTTCATCCCAAAGAAACATGCAGTAGTAAGTAATGATCCAAGTATGAATCTAAATATTATTTTATCTACATTATAATTTGCTTCATGAGAATTACCAGCAAATGCGATAATAATAGTAGTAATTAGGCCAAATGCAGGTATGAATGATCGTACTTTGATGTTTGAAGAACCGTATGATAATCCAATTATAGCACATGCCAAAAAGAAGATTGGCCACAATCTCCAGTTTTCTGAAACCAGATAATCTTGAGTCATAGCCTCAGTAAGATTTGGCCCTATTAGAACTGAAGCACGGTTAGCCCAAATTATATCCCACCTAGAAGTGATTAATGTTAAGTCTAATGTCCACTGAATTAAAGAAAGTAAGATAAGAGATGATGCAATTCCCATTAAAGCGGTGCCACCAATCCATGGAATTGGAGTTTTGACCCCATTAAATTCAAGCCATACAATCTTAGATCTTTTGATTAATGATATTGTAATCATCCATGCGACCAAAAACCATGCTGCAGAAACACCAATTGAGTATAATAATCTATCAGTTTTAGTAATTTCACCCACTAGATCTATAGAAGAAATTGTATTATATATCATATAAAAAGAAAATAGTAATGATAAACTAAGACATAGAATTGATAATTGTGTATCTTTTTGATAATTTTGATCCCATCGTGAACGACCTGCAAAACTCCTCTCCACTTTTAGTAAGTTTTTAACAAAAAAATCAAAATCGTAACTCTTGGATGAAAAGATTTCATCTTCTCCTCCTCTCATTGCGATTTTATCCATTGTATTATCTTCTGGAATCATATTTTCACCTTCGTAACTTTTGAATTATAATAATTCATGATTCCTGATATTAGTAGGCTACCTGCTTGATAGGTAACCAATAATAATAAGAATAAGGGTATTAATTTACCGAGATTGTTCATCATCACAAATATCACATAAAAAATATCACTGTATGCCACTATTATAGCTAAACTAGAATTTTTCCACACATTCATATATTGACTGTTCAGTAATGGAATCATACTTCTTAGAGCTTGGGGCAAAATTACCAATCTTAATCTTTGATATGAAGAAAGTCCCAGAGATATTGAAGCCTCTATTTGCCCCCTAGGTAGTGACTGAATACTCCCCCTTACTATTTCGGCCACAACTGATGCAGTAAACAACGTAAGGCCAATTATCATACCAAGGAACTCTGGAGTTATTTCAAAGCCGCTCCCTTCTACAATGTCCCACGTACCAGGTATGGCAATATTTGGCTTAATATAATCAGGGTGGGATGCATTTGAAAAGATTAAGAAAATACAAAAAATAAGCACTAGTGGCCAAATAAATGGATTGTCATAGTACTGATAGTCTGGGTCTTTTTGGGCATTATAATCTTTATATTTATTCCATGACCAAAGACCCGTAATCAATAAGATGGAAATTAATATCATGCTTGTTTCTGGATTTGGAGTAAAAATGCCCTGATTACTGTAATAAATCAACCCAGAGATATTTGCTTCATCGGAAAATAGAGGGAGTGATTCACCAAGTTGTAATGCGACCAAAAATAACAAAACTGCAAGTGGCAGATTTCGAAATATTTCTACATATATTGTTGCTAAAGTAGATGCTAATTTATTACTTGATAATCTAGTAACTCCAATAATAACTCCAAGAATTGTACATAGTACAATACTAACTAAAGTTACTCTAACTGAATTTATGATGGCGGCTAAATAGAACTTCCATCTTATGTCTTCTGGAAAATCTGGTTGTATTGGCCAAGCATTTATTTCAAATCGATTTGTATCATCCATAAATGACCAAGAAAGATCCCATCTTTCTCTGGTTACTGTGTCCGGGTTATGTAGTAAAAAAAGTAATCTTGTTATTGAATACAAGATTAATGGCAAAGCTATTGTGAAAATTAATGTAGAGTTTTTTTTATCATGACCTAATACATTATTTGATTCAGATAATATATGAAGAGCTGAAACCATTACCAGAGCTATTAGTATGAGTGAAAATATTTCGATTATATTTTCTTTAATTATAGGAGGGAAGAGAGCAATAAAAATAGAAATTAGTATAAACAATAAAAAAGGAGAAAGAATTTTTATCCCATCAATGTAATTTTCTTTTGGTTCAAGAAATATTCTATTCACAGTCGAATTATCAAAATTCATCAGATAAGCAAGATATATTGATGCCCCCATAACTAAAAAGGGCATACCAATTTGTGCAGAATAATCTAGGACGATTGATAGAATTATACTTGTCAGAATTGTAAGTAAAGACAGAATAGTGATTGAATATGAAGTAAAATCTTCAGGTTTTTTTATAATGTCTGAAAATTCATTTTGGGCTAAAATATAAAATAATAAAGAAGTAAATAGAATAGTGGGCATCATAGTGCTTGCTTCGACAAAGGCAGGATTTTGTTCAACCCCTAAAACAACAAATGTTCGAGACATTTGGGAAATCGCATCCCAAGTAGGATTAAGGAATTTTAAATTATATTTCCAAAGAATTACTACGGAAACAAGGAATTGTAAAGAATAGATAAATGACTTTTTATTAAAGCCACTTTCTTTTGTCTGATGGATGAAATTTTTTATTAACTGAAAATTATCAACCATTATAGAGCCTACTTATATGAATTTAAAAATGAAAAAAAGGACTCCTAGAGGAGATCTTGCCCCTCTAGGAGTTTATGCTTATCTGATCTTTTAATTTAATTCACAGATTTACTTAACGCATTGGTGGTGCAAATTGCAATCCACCTTCTGATACTAATGCATTTGCTGTGCCTACACGAGATAATACACAACCAGTCATAGTATCTGAACCGCCTACACCAGCATCCCATTGTCCGTCACAGAATGAATCATCCCATGCTTCTCCATAGTTACCTACAGCAGATAGAACATTTTGCATCCATGTAGCAGGTAGAGGGTTAGTGTCTGTACCTAGTCCAAGATTGTTATTTAACAATCTGTCAACTGATGGATTAGTCATATCTGCAGCAGCATAGTTTCCTGAGTGGAGTCCCATTTCTTCTGCAGTTACCATTCCATACCATACCCATGTTACAACATCTTTCCAATCAGAATCCATATCGCGAACTGCTGCTCCCAATGGTTCTTTTGAAAGAAGTTCTGGTGCAATCCATAGATCACAACCGTCACATCCAGTTGTGCCATCAGCATTTGTTAGTTCAAGTGTGTATTTCTTTGCAACCATTGCTGACATGTCGCCTGTGAATGCATCACAAGATCCATCTACTAGTTTAGTTGTAGCTTCAGCAGCATCTGCTACTGGAACTATATCCATACCGATTGAATTGACTGTATTGTAGTCAGCCAAGTTTCCTTCAGTGGTTGTACCAGTTCCGACACATACCTTAGCTGATGCTAGGTTTAGTGCTGATTGTGTATCTGCTTGTGGGAAAGCACTTCCACGGATTAGAATACCTTGTCCATCGAAGAAATTCATTCCTGCGAAATCAGCATTTAGATCAGCATCTCTTGAAGTAGTCCAAGTAGTTGTTCTGATTAAAACATCTATTTCTCCAGAAGCAAGTTTTTCGAATCTATCTCCAGCACTTGCTAGGATGTATTCGACATCTTGTTCAGCATTAAGGCCGATAGCAGCTGCTACAGCCTTACAGTACTCGATATCAAGCCCTGAACGTACTCCGTCAGCATCTGCGAAGCCCATTCCCCACTGTGAGTCCTTTACTCCACACTTCATTGATCCACGCTCGTGGATTGTGTCGAGAGTGCTCACAGGAGTTGCTTCTGCAATACCTGCCAGTCTACCTTCTTCTCTTGCCGCATCTACGTCTTCATCAGTAACGTCAGATCCAGCGCAACCCGCAAGGGCCGCAGTCGTCATTAACAGCATCATCATTGTCGCGAGAATTCTTCGCATGTTTCATGGTCGACATATAGTATGTATATATCTTCTGCATAATAAGGGCAAAAACGCTGTTTTGGAGGTTCGATATTTAAATGATTATTAAACAATTAAATATTTATTATTATGATAATATATATTTATTATTATGATAATATATATTTACAAAAAGAGTAGAAAGAGTTGGAAGACGGGGCGAAAAATCGCCCCGCCTCCCGTTTCCGAGATTCGTAGGAGGTGATCCATCTGCAGGTTCCCCTAC